>OFHJ01000016.1_pt1 | contig 67307 bp, 62 predicted proteins | sample 1522001 | NCBI WGS metagenome assembly OFHJ01 (sample SAMEA2464838, study PRJEB22497) | soil metagenome | biome: Grassland; feature: Farmland; material: Clay | place: Australia | collected 2013-02-01 | depth 1.2 m | reverse complement strand
TGCCGTCCCGGCTGCCAAACAACGCTGACAGGCGAGGACGCCCATCCCACTTTCTCCGCGCAAACGGCTTCAGTAGGGTAGCCGTCCTCGGCTGCCCAGCGAAGCTGCCGTCCTCGGCTGCCCAGCGAAGCTGCCGTCCCGGCTGCCAAAAAACACTGACAGGCGAGGACGCCCATCCCACTTTCTCCGCGCAAACGGCTTCAGTAGGGTAGCCGTCCCGGCTGCCCAGCGAAGCTGCCGTCCTCGGCTGCCCAGCGAAGCTGCCGTCCTCGGCTGCCCAGCGAAGCTGCCGTCCCGGCTGCCAAACAACGCTGACAGGCGAGGACGCCCATCCCACTTTCTCCGCGCAAACGGCTTCAGTAGGGTAGCCGTCCTCGGCTGCCCAGCGAAGCTGCCGTCCTCGGCTGCCCAGCGGAGCTGCCGTCCTCGGCTGCCCAGCGAAGCTGCCGTCCCGGCTGCCAAAAAACACTGACAGGCGAGGACGCCCATCCCACTTTCTCCGCGCAAACGGCTTCAGTAGGGTAGCCGTCCTCGGCTGCCCAGCGAAGCTGCCGTCCTCGGCTGCCCAGCGGAGCTGCCGTCCCGGCTGCCCAGCGAAGCTGCCGTCCCGGCTGCCCAGCGAAGCTGCCGTCCCGGCTGCCAAACAACGCTGACAGGCGAGGACGCCCATCCCACTTTCTCCGCGCAGACGCCAGTAGGGTAGCCGTCCCGGCTGCCCAGCGAAGCTGGCCGTCCTCGGCTGCCAACCCCGCGCGGCCAAAAAACCGACAGGCGAGGACGCCCATCCCACTTTCTCCGCGCAAACGGCTTCAGTAGGGTAGCCGTCCTCGGCTGCCCAGCGGAGCTGGCCGTCCGCGGCTGCCACCCCCGCGCGGCCAAAAAACCGACAGGCGAGGACGCCCGCCCCACTTTCTCCGTTGCGAGCGCACCAGTAGGGTAGCCGTCCTCGGCTGCCCTGGCCGTCCCGGCTGCCAACGCCGCGACTCCGGGCCGCTGCGGCAAAGGTTCACGCGGTGCGGGGTTTGGACCAGCCGTTTTCGACTTTTAGCCAGCCGAGATGGGCGTAATAGTCCGTCGCGGTGACGGCGGCGCGGAGGATGAACTCCACCTGCGGGTTGCCCTCCGTCGCGCGGCGCAGCAACTCCCGGCCAATGCCGGTCTTTTGATCGTTCGGGTCCACGGCCAAATCGCAGATATAGCCGTGATACGCGCCATCGGTCCATCCCCGCAGCAGGCCCACTAGGCGGTCGCCATCCCATGCGGTCCAGATCAGGTTGGCGCGTTCGAACATTTGGCGAATGCGCGGCGGATTGTCCACCGGGCGGCGCAGCGGCGCGGCTTGGTACAGCGCGATGACGGCATCCAGGGCGGGCGGCTGGCCGGAACGGTAGGTAATCATAGGGGGACAGAATAGCAACGGTTGCGGCGGCGCAATTAGGCGGCGCATCACCTCGCGGCCGGCCCCCGGAAGCGCGCCGCTTCTGCTCAGCCGCGCCAGGCTAGGACCCAGCACCGCGGGTGGCGGACGGCACGGCCAGCGCTAACTGCGACCGGCGGCGCGGGCGGCGGCGGTGGCCAGTTCGTCGGCGCGGTTATTGTCGGCGTGGCTGGCGTGGCCCTTCACCCAATGCCATTCGACCTGGTGCGGCTGAAGCGCTAAATCCAGCGCCTGCCACAGGTCCTGGTTTTTGACCGGCTCCTTGGCGGCGGTGCGCCAGCCGTTGCGCTTCCATTGCCGCATCCATTGCGTGATGCCCTGCCGGACGTATTGGGAGTCGGTGACGACAGTGATGGCGCAAGGGCGCTTCAGAGCTTCCAGACCGGAGATGACCGCGGTCAGCTCCATGCGGTTGTTGGTGGTGGCGGGGTCGCCGCCGGAAGCTTCCTTGCATTGATCGCCGAAGCGGAGGATGTAAGCCCATCCGCCGGGGCCCGGATTGCCGATGCAGGCGCCGTCGGTGATCAGCGTGACGGCGGATTTGGACGGGGCGGGCATGGGCGATGGGAGTGGGGTTTTGTTTTGGCGGGCCGGGCGGCGAACGCGGTTGCGGCGCGCGCCAGAATTAAGTCTGCGCTCGCACGGGCTAGGCCAAGGCGCGGGTGATGAGCGCGTCCACGTGGCGCAGGTGGCGGTTAAGGTCGAAGGCGGCGGCGATGGTTTCCTTGGGCACGCGGCCGGCGATCTCCGGATCGGCTTCGATCAGGCCGCGGAAATCGGCGCCGGTGCGCCAGCTTTCCATGGCGTGCTTCTGCACCAAACGATAGGCGTCCTCGCGGGACATGCCGGATTCCGCCAGGTCGAGCAAAAGCTGGCCGGAAAAAACCAAGCCGTGGGTGGATTCCAGATTGGCGCGCATGCGGTCCGGATAGGCGACCAGCTTCTCCACGATGTTCGCCATCTTGGCGGTCATGTAATCCAGCAGGATGCAGGAATCGGGCAGGATGACGCGCTCGACCGAACTGTGGCTGATGTCGCGCTCATGCCACAGGGCGACGTTTTCCAGCGCCGCCTGGGCGTTGGCGCGGACCACGCGGGCCAGGCCGGAGATCTGCTCGCAGGTGACCGGGTTGCGCTTGTGCGGCATGGCCGAGGAGCCTTTTTGCCCGGCGGCGAAATATTCCTCCGCCTCGCGCACCTCGGTGCGCTGAAGGTGCCGGATCTCGACGGCGATTTTGTCCAGCGTGGAGGCGGCGATGGCCAAGGCGCAGAGGAAGGCGGCGTGGCGATCGCGCTGGATAACTTGGTTGCTGACCGGCGCGGGCTCCAAGCCCAGGCGCTGGCAGATTTTGGCTTCGACATCCGGCCCGAGATGGGCGTAGGTGCCGACGGCGCCGCTGATTTTGCCCACCCGCAGGTCCTCGGCGGCGGCGGCCAGGCGCTGGAGGTTGCGGCGGTTTTCCTGATGCCAGATGGCGAATTTGAGGCCGAAGGTAATCGGCTCGGCGTGGATGCCATGCGTGCGGCCCACCATGACCGTGGCGCGGAACTCCTGGGCGCGGCGGGCGAGGACGGCGCCCAGCTTTTCCAGGCCCTGGCGCAGCAGCGCGGCGGCGGCGCGGATTTGCAGCGCCTGGGCGCTGTCCACCACGTCGTTGGAGGTGAGGCCGTAATGCAGAAAGCGGGCTTCGGGCCCGACCTTTTCCGCCACCGCGGTGGTGAAGGCGATGACGTCGTGGCGGACTTCGGCTTCGATGGCGTGGATGCGCTGGAGGTCGAAGCCGCCGCGCTGGCGGATGGCGCGGGCCGCTGCGGCCGGAATCATGCCCAGCTCGGCCTCCACTTCGGCGGTGGTGGCTTCGACTTCAAGCCATTGCTCGAAGCGGAATTGCTCGGACCAAATGCGGCCCATCTCGGGTCGGGTATAGCGGGGAATCATGGGGAATCTCCGATGATAACAGCCGAGCCGCGGCAGGGCCCGCGCCGCCCTGCTCGCCCGTCGATGGGACCGCCTTCCTCGCGCAGGCGCACCGCGGCGCCCATCCCGGGAGCGCCGGGCATCTTGCCGGCCAGACCATTGGCTGGCGCCTCGCAGCCGGCGGCAGCCTCCTGGCGGCGGACTCGGCTCGGTGCTGGCGCCGGCGGAGCGAGCGCTGCGGCTCGGAACTGGGCCTGCGTACGGTGGCCGGGAGGGGCCGTTCCGGTTTAGGATGCCGGAGTGAGCCTGATTACGCTGACCACTGACTTCGGCTTTTCCGATCCTTACGTTGGGGCGATGAAAGGCGTGATCGCCACCATCACTCCCGAAGCGCGCATCCTCGACCTGTGCCATGGCGTCGCGCCCTTCGATCTGCTGGATGGCGCGTACACGCTGGCGCAGGCGTACAGCTATTTCCCGGCGGACACGATTCACGTGGTGGTGGTGGATCCCGGGGTGGGAACGCCGCGGCGGCCCATCCTGGCGCGGGCCGGCAATCATTATTTCATCGCGCCGGATAACGGCGTGCTGTCGCTGGTTTACGACCGTGAGGAATCCGTCACGGTGCGGCACATGACAGCGACGCATTATTTTCTGCCCCAGGTGACGGACACCTTCCATGGCCGGGACATCTTTGCGCCGGCAGCGGCGTGGCTGGCCAAAGGCGTGGAGGCGGACAATTTTGGCGAGCCGATCACGGACTTCATCCGTTTCGCGCTGCCCAAGCCGCGGAAGGACGCGGACGGGGTGCACGGAATCGTGCTGAAGACCGATCGGTTCGGCAACCTGATCACCAACCTGCGGCGCGAGGATCTGCCGGAGTTGAAGGCGCCGGCGGAGCTGCAATTGACGGTAGGAAATGCAACCGTGACCGCGCTGCGGTCGGACTATGAGGAGCCGGCGGCGGGGCAGTTGTTCGCGCTGTGGGGTTCGGCAGGCTATCTGGAGGTCTCGGCGCACAAGGCTGCGGCGTCGAGACTGTCCGGAGCGGAACGCGGCGCGGAGGTCGTGGTCAAGGCTTAGCCGCGCGCCCAGCCATCGGGCGCGGCGGCTCTGCCGCCATTTTGGCGGCGCGCTGGGAATGCCGCGCGGCAGCCGGTCAGAACGTCCCGCGCTGACACCGGCGCGGCTGTCCCTGGGAGCGCGGGCCGCTGGCCCGCCGCCGGGGCTCAGCCAGGCCGCCGGCGCCCGCCAGATAGCCTCCATGCATCGGCGCGGGCTGCGCCTTGACCTCAGGCACGGGCAGCCTCGGGCCGCGTCGCCCCGGGTGAACCGAGGCTGCCTCCCGATGCAACCCGCGCAGCGCCCTCGGGACCTTGGCGGCCACGCCGCCCTGGGCTACACTGCGGCGTGGGGCAAACGGGCGTCAAAACCGTGGTTATCGCCGGCGGGGGCACCGGGGGACATTTGATCCCAGGGCTGGCGGTGGCGCGCGAGCTGGTGGCGCGCGGCGTGCCGCGCATCCTCTTCGTGGGGACAGTGCGGGGCGTGGAGCGGACGCTGGTGCCGGCGGCGGGCTTCGATCTGGAGCTAATCGAGATCGGCGGGCTGAAGCAGGTGGGTTGGCGGAAGGCCTGGCGCACGCTGCGCGCCCTGCCCAGAGCGGTCGGACAGTGCCGGCGAATTCTGCGCGAAACCGGAGCGCCGGTGGTGCTGGGCATCGGCGGTTATGCCAGCGGGCCGATGCTGCTGGCCGCGGCCCGGGCGCGGCGGCGCGTGGTGCTTTTGGAAATCAATGCCCGGGCGGGACTGGCCAACCGGCTGGCGGCGCGCTGGGCGGATGCGGCGGCGGTGGCCTTTCCGGAGACAGCGCGCCAGTTTCGCCGCGGCGTGGTCACCGGCGTGCCGGTGCGGGAGGCATTCTTCGCCGCGGCGGACCTGGCGCCGGAAACGCCCCCATTGGTGTTGGTCTTCGGCGGCAGCCAAGGCGCCCGCGCCATCAACCTGGCCATGGTGGAGGCGGCGCGCATCTGGAATGCCAAGGGATTGGGAATCCGGGCGATTCATCAGACCGGAGGGGGTGAATATAATCGAGTGCTGGGGTTGTATCGCCAAGCAGGCGTGGATGTTGCGGAAGCGGGCGGCGCCGGCGAAGCGGCGCGCGAAAGGGGCGACCTAACGGTGACGAAGACGGAAATCACGGTGCAGCCGTTCATTGACGACATGGCCGGAGCCATGGCGGCGGCGGCGCTGGTGGTCTGCCGCAGCGGGGCGAGCACGCTGGGGGAGCTGGCGGCCGCGGGACGGGCGGCGGTGCTGATTCCCTTCCCCGGCGCCACCGACGACCACCAACTGAGCAACGCACGGACCTATGAGGCGGCCGGCGCGGCGGCGGTGCTGGAGCAGAAAGATCTGAGCGGCGAACGGCTGGCGGCGGAGATCGCAGCCCTGCTGGCCGCGCCGGAGCGGCGCGCGGCGATGGCCGCGGCGGTGCGGCAATGGGCGCGTCCCGGCGCCGCGGCGGCGATCGCGGATTTGGTGCTGGAGGAAGCCGCGGGCGGAGCGCAGGCGGCCGCGCGCGACATGGAACGACAGGCGGAAACGCAACGATGATGCACTTTTCCCAAGCGCGGCGGGTTCATTTTGTCGGCATCGGCGGCATCGGCATGAGCGGCATCGCCGAGGTGCTGCTGACGCTGGGTTGGCCAGTCAGCGGCAGCGACTTGAAGCCGTCGCCGGTCACTGACCGGCTGGCGCGGCTGGGGGCGCGCATTTACTTCGGCCACACCGCCGAGAACGCCGACGGCGCCGAGGTGGTGGTCGTCTCCAGCGCCGTGGCGGCAGACAACCCGGAGGTGCGGGCGGCGCGGGCGCGCAAGGCGCCGGTAATTCCGCGCGCGGAGATGCTGGCGGAGCTGATGCGATTGAAGTTCGGCATCGCCGTCGCCGGCATGCACGGGAAGACGACTACGACCTCGATGATCGCGCATCTGCTAGCGGCGGCCGGCCTGGACCCGACGGTGGTCGTCGGCGGTCGCGTGGACGCGCTGGGGTCGAATGCGCGGCTGGGCAAATCGGAATATTTGGTGGCGGAAGCGGATGAAAGCGACCGGTCGTTTCTGTCACTTTCGCCGATTCTGAGCGTCATCACCAATCTGGACCGCGAGCATTTGGACTGCTACCGCGACCTGGCGGACATCCAGGCGGCCTTCGTCGCCTTCGCGCAGCGCGTGCCGTTTTATGGCGCCGTGCTGATCGGCGGGGATGAAGCGGCGGCGCGGGAGATCGTGCCGCGCATCCAGCGGCGCGTGCTGACCTATGGATCCGAGGCCGGCAACGAGTTGCGGGTCAGCGATCTGCGCCTGGAGCCCTGGTCGGTCGAGTTCAACCTGAGCGCGACGCCGGCGGCGGCGGAGTTCTTCCAGGCGGCGGCGCAGCAGCCCTGCCCGCAGGAACTGGGCCGCTTCCGGCTGAAGACGCCGGGGCGCCACAACGCCCTGAACGCGACGGCGGCGGTGGCGGCGGGCCTGCTGCTGGGCTGCGAGCTAGAGACGATCCGCGCGGCGATCGCCGAGTTCGGCGGCGTGGACCGGCGCTTCCAGCGCAAGGGCGTGGTGGGCGGCGTGACCGTGGTGGACGACTACGGTCATCATCCGACGGAGATTGCGGCGACGCTGGCGGCGGCGCGCAGCTGCGGCTTCGGCCGGATCGTGATGATCTTCCAGCCGCACCGCTATACGCGGACGCAGACGCTGCACCAAGAGTTCGTCCGGGCGCTGTCGGCGGCCGATCAGGTGATCTTGCTGGATATTTATCCCGCCAGCGAAGCGCCAATCCCCGGCGTCACCGCAGCGGGACTGGTCGCCGATATGCAGGCGGCGGGCGTCGCGGCGGAGTATGCCCCGAACGCCGCGGCGGCGGTGGCGCGGGCAATCGAACTGGCGGCGCCCGGGGATGTCATCCTGACGCAAGGCGCGGGCAACGTTTCGGTCCTGGCGGAGAAGCTGCTGGCGGGACTGAAACTGCGGCCCGCGGCGGTGGCCCAGGCGGCGGCGCGGCGCGGATAGGATTGCGCGAGCGCCTGCGGCGGAGCCGTCCGCTGCCGCCGTCCACGGAAATTTGCAGATATGCCGAAGCGGCCAGCATCCGATGCCCCGACGCGCGACGACGAGAGTCCGTCGCGGGCGGCGGCGCCCGAGGAGTTGGACGCCTCCAGCGACGATGGCGCCGAAGGCGCCGGCGGCGGCTATCGGCGGCGCACGCGCCCGGTGCGGGTGCGGCAGCGGCGGGAAGCGGCGATCGCCGCCAAGGTGGTCCGGGGTCTGCGGGCTCTGTGGCCGCTGTGGGCGGTCTTGGTGGTGGCGTGGGTCATTTATCACGTGGCGACCACCAGCCCCGCCTTCGTGCTGAACGGTTCGCGCGATATCGCGGTCTCCGGAGCCCCCATGGTGCGGCGCTCCGCGGTGCGCGAGATCTTTGCGGCGGACATTGGGCGCAATATTTACTTCATCCCGCTGGCGGCGCGCGAGCAGGCGCTGGAAAAGCTCCCCTGGGTGCGGCGCGCGGCGGTGCTGCGGATTTGGCCGGATCATCTGCGCGTGCAGTTGCGGCAGCGCAAGCCGGTGGCGTTTGCGCGCCGCGGCACGCATCTGCTGCTGATTGACGCACAGGGCGTTCTGCTGCCCCTGCCGCCGCGGGCGCAGTATCAGTTTCCGGTGCTGACCGGGCTGAAACCCGGCCCCGGCGCGCGGGCGGACCGGCAGGCGCAGGTGGCACAGTTCTTGGCCGTGCGCCAGGCCTTGGCGCCGGCGCGGGTGGAGGCAAGGATCTCCGAGGTGGACGTCGCCGATCCGGCCAACACCGTCCTCTCGTTGCCGCAGCGGGATGGGGAAACGATTCGCCTGGAGCTGGGCAATCAGGATTATTTGGCGCGCTACCGCCTGTATGCGGCGCACATCGCCACCTGGCGATCGGAGTATCCGAATCTGCGCTCGGTGAACCTGCGGTATCCCGGTCAGGCGATCTTGGATTCCGGACAGAGCGGCACCGCCCGCAAGCGAACGCGATAAGGCGCACAGTTGGCAGAGCCGCGGCCGCAGCCGGCGGCGTGGAATCACGGGAAACGCATGGTAAGTTGAAGGTTATCCCTGCTCCCACGCCCATGCCGCCCGCCGCACCGTTGGCCGTACTCGACCTCGGCACCGCCAAGACCGTGCTGGCGGTCTGCGAGGAGCGCGATGGCGCGCTCCTGTACCTGGCGCATGGCGAGGTCGAATCGCGGGGGTTGCGCAAGGGCCAGGTGGTCCAGTTGGACTTCGCTACCGAGGCGGTGAAGGAAGCCGCGGCGGTGGTCGAGGCGCGGACGGGCTTCCCGCTGGAACGCGTGTTTCTAAGCCTGACCGGCGCCCAGCCCATGGCGCTGGCCAGTCAAGCCGGGGTGGCGCTGGCGTCCCGCAGCCGGGAAGTGACGCGGGACGACGCGCGGCGGGCATTGGAGCTGGCGCGGGATTTGGATTTGCCCAGCGACCGGGAAATGCTGCACGTGCTGCCCCAGGAGTTCGTGCTCGACGGGCAAGGCGGGGTGCGCGATCCGGTAGGCATGCTGGCCAGCCGCCTGGAAGCGCGGGTTTTCATCCTGACCGTGGCGGCCGTGGCGCAGCACAACGCCGTGCTGGTGGCCAACCGCGCCGGCCTGGAGGTGGAAGAGATCATCTTCGCGCCGCTGGCTTCGGCGGAGATTTTACTGAAGGCCGAAGACCGGGAGATGGGCGTCGCGGTCGTGGACATCGGCGCCGGCTCGACCAGCCTGATGGCCTATTTGCATGGCGCGCCGTTTCACGCCACCGCAATTCCCGTCGGCGGCGAGCACTTCACCAACGACCTGGCGATCGCGTTCAACATCCCCCGCGAGGAGGCGGAGCGGATCAAGCAGGCGTTCGGCTATGCCACCGCGGCGGACATCAACGACGCCACGTTGGTGGAAACCCCGAGCCTGGCGGGGCGGCCGGCGCGCGCGCTGCCGCAGCGGCGGATCTGCGAGTGCCTGGAAAGCCGCGCACGGGAATTGACACAACTGCTGCGCGACGACCTGACCCGGGCGGGCCTGCTCCGCGGGCTGGGGGCGGGGATTTATTTGACCGGCGGCGGCGGCAAGCTGGCGGGGTTTGCGGAATTGCTGGAAGAAGGTCTGGAAATGCCGGTGCGGATGGTGGCGCCGGAACTGGTGAATGGCATGCCGCAAAGCCTGGCCGCCCCGGAATACAGCTTTTTGGATGGGGCGTGCTGTTATGGGCACCGGGTTCGATATCATCGGCCGCCGCCCCGCAAGGCTTGGGAGAAATGGCTGGACCGGGCACGCCGCTTTTTGGACTGAGCGGTAGACGCGAGCCTCAGGCCTGCCGCCCCCGGGGCCTTGCGCTCACGCGCCCGCGAACGCCGAGTCTCACTTTTTTCCGGCAATTTGGCCTGCTCAAACTGAAAACATAAGGGTTGCGCGATTAGAAGTCTCTAGGAATGAGACACCTGCGACTGCATTCGCCCCGCAGTCTCGCAGCGACTCCCGCCCGCCCGCGCTGCCCGCGGAAACTTCCACCTTCGTACAACCCCGCCTAACAGCCCTGAATCTGAGTAGAGATCGCAGCAGCCTACGCCTGGGCGGACTGGGCGCGGGCAGGCGGCGGGGCGGGCGTGTAGGTTGAACGGCCGAAAAATGTTTGCTGCCAACTGCGCGCCAGGGCGGACCGGACTTTGGCTTCGTCCCGCCAATCGGGGTATGGCCACGTGAACGGGGGAAGCTGGGCGGGCAGCTTATGGGAAAGATGGGCACGCAGCGCGGCGTCGGCCAGGGAATATCCATGGTTTTGCAGCACGGCAGCCTCGGCGGGACTGAAGGCGTCAAGGTCGGTGCGGATGGCGGCGATGACGTTGGCGACCAGATCGGCGGAATAGCCGGGTGCGCCATTTTGATAGTGGGCGGCGGCGCTGGCAATGCCCCAGTAAGCCCCGTGCATTTGCCCGGCGAGAAAACTGGAGATCAGCCAGCGCTTGCGCACGGCGGTGGTTTGGTTGGCCATGACCGCGACGTCACGGCGTATTTGGCCAAGCCAGTTGCCGGCATCGGGGGCAAAGGCGAACGGCGCGCCGCCGTCGCTGACCAGGACCAGAGCGTGGTCACGCCAGATCGGCTCCAAGCCGAGATTGTCGTAGACGCCGCCGTCCACCAAACGGAGCCCGCGAATGTCGCGGTCCCGTGCCGGGCCGGGGTGAACCGAGCCCCCATGCAGCTCCTGCGGAGATACGCGGGGGCGCAGCGGGCTGAAGCATGGCGGGAATGCCGATGACCCGGCCACGGCGCGGCTGAGGGCGGCATTGGCGCCGCGCGGCTCGCCATAGCCGGCCGCGTAATCGCCGATGCGGTCACGCTCGTAACGCCAGTCCACTCCGAAGGCGAGATCGGTGGCGGCAAAACAAAATCGCGGGCGGGCCGGCAGGCTGGGCAGTTGGCGGTCGAGAGTCAAGCGGCGATACTGAGCGGCGAGCAGATCGGTGTTGGAGCGTCCGCTGAGCAGATTCCAGGGCAAAAAAGCGCCCAGCAGGGGGCCGGTGCGGATGTTGCGGGCGGTAAAGTCACGCAGCGGCTGCGCGATGCGGCGATCGAAGTCGGCGATCGGAGCCTGCGCCGCGGCGCCCGCTTCGCCCGCCCCGCCCCGCGTTTGCGCTGTCCCTCCGCCGCCGCCCGGCGGCGTGGACGGCCAGCCGATAGCCAGCGCGGCGAGCGCGATCGAACCGCCGGAGACGCCGACGATGGTGTCGAGGCCGCCCAGCAGACCGTATTCATTCAGGCGGCGCAGCGCGCCTAGATGAAACAATGTTGCGCGGAAGCCGCCGCCGGAAAGCGCCAGGCCAGCGCCGGCGCGTGACACGCGAGGCAGATAGGAAGTGGCACCGGCGGGAACATCCATAACAGCGACCTCAGCCACGGAGAAATATACTGGGCAAAACTATACCGGAGCGGGGACGACAGCGCGCCATGAAAAAAGCGGTAGAACGGGAACGCAACAAGGGTTATTACCGCGTGCTGCACATCCCCATTTGGGTGTGGGTCTTCTTCGTTTTGCCCGGTTCGCTGACTTACCGGCTGTATCTGCACGGGCCCAACCGTTGGCATTGGATATGGCTGGCGGTGGTGGTGGCGGTCTGCGCCTGGCGCGGCGCGGCCGGGCGGCTGCCGGGCACGGAACATCGCCCCTATGTCACCTATTACGGCGTGGATCAGTCCAATCTGGCCTATCGCGTGGTCTGCTACACCGCAGCGTGGATTGATTTGCTGGTGCCGTATGCGCTCAATCTGATCGCCCTGCTCATCGCCGCGGCAGGTGGACCTTGGCGGATGCGCTTGCTGTACGACCGCTGGTATTGGCTATTGGCGGCGGCGGTGGTGGCGGCGACCTGGCTGAATTGGACGCCGCGGGCGCGGCGCTCCACGCGGGGCGAGGGAGCGGAACGGGCGTGGTTCTATGTGGCGATTTGGACCGTGGTGCCGGCGCAGGTGGCGGGCTGGGCGATGTGGCGGCTGGGACGCTGGCTGGCGCTGCCGCCGGGCGAGTTGAACGCCACGCGGCTAGCGGTTTTCGTGTTCACGACGGCGCTGTTCTTCGCCTTGGGCGCGCTGGCGCGGCTGCCGCGCACGCAACGGTATTACCAAGGCAAGGCCGCCGCCGGCATTTAGCGACAGCCGGGCCCTCCGCGGCGCCTGGCGTCGTGGGCTGCCATTGGCCGCCACGCCGAGCGTGGCTTTGTTTGGCGCCACGCCGAGCGTGGCTTTGTTTGGCGCCACGCCGAGCGTGGCTTCGCCGCCTCGGGCGGCCTGGGACACGACACATGCAGCGGGGCGTTCCGGCATCATAAACGTTGCATTTAAGCCCGCACGCGATTGAAAACAAAGGATCGGCGATGCAACATGCCCGGTTGCGCTCGGCGCCTATACCGGACCCGGCAGGCCAGGCGCCGCGGCGGGATGGCAGCCGCTAACCGTGCCGAGGCAGGAGCTGGCCAGTTTGCCGCCGGTAGGCGTCAAACTCCGCCCCAAAATGCTGACTGAGCAGCGCGTCTTCCCGGCGAGCACGGCGGAGAAAACATAGCGTCAACAGGACGACGCCGGGCAGCGTCAACGGCGCCCCCGCGGCCGCGGCGGTGCCGGATGCGGCTAGGATCAGACCGGTATAGAGCGGATGGCGGATGCGGCTATACGGTCCGCGTTGCACCAGATGATGGTCTTGCTTCAGGGCAATCACCCCGCTCCAATAGCGCCCCAGGACGAAGCGGGACCAGATGGTGAAGGCCAACCCGGCGGCCGCAGCCGCGGCGCCGGCATATTGCCACCAAGGATGATGAAGCAGAAGCGCCTGCTGCGCGCCGGCGCGGGAAACGCCGACAAACAGGAAGGCGTAGCCGGACCACAACAGCAGCGCGTCGAGCAGGCGATGCGGAGCCTTTTCGCGCACGCGAATGCGATTGGTGAAGAGCGCGGTGGCGAGAAAATAAACGCCGCAAATCACCCACGCGGCCCAAGCGATGCTGACCGGAGCCGACAGGGAGAGGCCAGGAGAAATTCCGATGCTCATACAGTAATCCGGCGTTTCGGGGACCAGTACTTTTCGCGCTAGCTGCCTGGTGAGCCCCCAGCAGATACGGCCCGCGCCGCGGGCGCCGGCGATTTCTTCGGGTCGGCGGCGCGAATGATTTCCAGCGCGCCCGCCACCATGCCGCCGAGGTCGGCAAGATTGGTGGGCAGCAACACCGTCGTTCCCGCCTTGGCAATGTTGCCGAACTGCGCAACATAGTCTCGCGCCACTTGCAGTTGCAGGGCCTCCAGCCCCCCCGGGCTGGAGACGGCGGCGGCAATGGTGCCGATAGCGTTGCTGGTGGCCTTGGCCACCAGTTCGATGGCCTGCGCCTGACCGGTGGCGCGATTGACCGCCGCCTGCTGCTCGCCCTCGCTGCGGTTGATCTCCGCCTGCCGCTGCCCTTCGGCCAGGTTGATCTGCTGCGCCCGGTCGCCTTCGGATTTGGCGACCACCGCTCGGCGCTCCCGCTCGGCGGTGATCTGCAGCTCCATCGCCTTTACGATCGCCGCCGGCGGCGTAATGTCGCGAATCTCGTAGCGCAGAACCTTGACTCCCCAACCCACGCCGGCTTCATCCAACGCCTGGACGATCTCCGCATTGATCGCCGCGCGGGAACTCAGCACCACGTCCAGGTCCATCGTGCCGATAGCGGAACGCAAGGTCGTTTGCGCCAACTGGGTGATGGCCAGGCGAAAATTGCTGGACCCATAGGAGGCCAGCTTGGGATCGGTGATCTGGAAATAAAGCACGGCGTCCACCGTCACCTGGGTATTGTCCTTGGTGATGCATACCTGCGGCGCCACGTCCATCGGCACCTCGCGCAGGTTGTGGCGGTAGGCGACGCGGTCCACGAATGGAACGACGATGTTCAGGCCGGCGGTCAGGGTCTCATGATAGCGGCCCAGCCGCTCGATGAGCCAAGCGCTCTGCTGGGGAACGATGCGAACCGCCCGTCCGAGGATCAAGATCACGACCAGAACTATGAATATCGCAGCGATCAGAAACATGGGCACGATTCACTCCCTAGCGTTTCAGTTTCAGCACATTGCCTTCCATGGCGGCGATCTTCAGGCGCTCCCCGGCGGCGGGCGCCGGCCCCGGGAAAATCGCGTCCCATTCGCTGCCGCGATACGCAACGCGCAGGCGGTCACCCTCGGCGCGCACCACGCGCGCCTCCGCTCCCGCCTCCGCCGCGGCGAAGTTCGGCGCCGCGCGCAGCCAGCGCCGCCGCGCGAGCCGGGCCACATCAAGCCCCACCAAGCCGGCGCCGGCAATGACCAGCAGTTGCGCTGCCACCCCGGACTCAGGCCAAAAAGCAACGGCGGCTCCGCAGCCGAGCGCCACGGACACCGCCAGCAGATAGTAGGTGTGGTGCAGGAGTTCGACGATGAGGGCTACGACCGCCAGCGTCAGCCAAAACCATGCCAGATCGCTCACCATTGCCTGCACCTGCGTAACTCGCCTGCGGGCGAGTTGGCTAATGGTAGCTGAGCTGCGCCTGGGCGGCAAGCTTGGCGGTTGATTCGCTCCATCGTTGCGCCTGCGTCACGGCTCGCGGAGGGAGCGGGCGGGATCGAGGCGCAGCGCGCGACGGAGGGGAAGCAAAGCAGCCGCGAGGGCAGCTGCGGCCAACAGCGCCGCGGCGGCGAGGAACGGCATGGGGTCCGCGGGCGGCGGCTCCGCCGGTGCTGATGGTTTGGCCCAAGGCGCGACGCGGGCCGCCGAGACGGTCGGCCAATTGGCGGCTGACCACCGCCGATTGGCCGGATGGCGCGGCCACGGAGGCGCCGAGCAGGGAGAAGAAGCGGCGCGACACCAACGCGGTGCCGATTTGCAAGCGGCGGCCGGCCAGACGCCACACCGCCGGGCCGGTGACGTATTCGGCGGACGGACCCAAAGCCGGCGCCCGCCGCACCAAAGTCGCACCCGCACGACGGAACCCGACGTCGAGATGCGCGTAGCGCGGATTGTGCAGCCAAATGTTGACCAAGCGCCGGGCATGGGGATAAGGCAAAGGACGGAGCCACGCGGCTTCCGCCAAGGAAAACATCACCGTGGTCGCACCGATGCCAAGGGCCAAGGTAAGGATGACGGTGACGGTGAAGGCCGGCGCGCGGTGCAGGCGGCGAAGGGCGTAGAAGAAGTTTTGGCCTAGCGCCGGAATCATGCGGCTCCTGCCCCCTGCATACTATAAGGCTGATGACTAGCGGCGGAACAAGACGGCGCAGGCTCGGGCCGGCGGCGGGCGCAGCGATGGTGGCGCTGCTGGTGGCGGCGGCAGCGGCCGGGCAAGCGAGCGCGCCAGCGCGTCCGCGCACGGGCGCCGCGGCGGGGGCTGCGGGTTCGAACGGCACGCAAGGAAGGGGTGCGCCTGCCGGCCAGTCGAGGGCCGCCTCCGCCGCGTCAGCGCGCAGCGGCAGCCAGGTGGCGATGGTGATTGCCGGGAGCGCTCTCAGCGCGGCCCAATACCGCCGGGAACTGGCAGCGCTGGACGCGCCCGCGCCGGGGTCGCTGCCGCCGGCACTGCGGCGGCAGGAGGCGCGGAGCTTTCTGCGTTTTGCCATGCTGCTGGCGGCGGCGCGGCGGGCGGGCCTGCAACACAACGCGGCTTTTCAGCAGCGGTGGCGCGCCCTGGGAGAAAAGCTATTGGTGAAGACCTATTTGGCGCGGCTGCAAGCGCGGGCGGCGGACGTTCCGCCGGCCACGGTGACGGCCTACTACCGGAGCCATCGGTCGCAGTACGCGGGCCTCGCGCCGCAAGAGGCGCGCACGCGCATCCGCGGCGTGCTCTTCCATCGCCGCTACCGCGCCGCGATGGAGGTTCTGCGGCGGGCGTTCCGGGCGCGATTGAATGGCGCGTATTTCGCCGCGCCGGCCAAACGATGAACGCCGCCAAACCATCCTCCAGCGCCCGGCGGCCTGCCTCCCCGGCGCCCGGCACGCGGCCCAGCGGCGTAGCGGCGGAAGACGCGCCCCGATACGTGCGGCAATTGTTCGACCGCATCGCGCCCCGCTATGACCGCGCCAATCACTTGCTGTCGCTAGGCGTCGACGTCTATTGGCGCTGGCGCACGGCGGCGGCGGTGGACCGAATGCTGGCGGCGACCCCCGCCACGCAGGGTGCGCCGCCGGCCTTGTGGGACGTTTGTTGCGGCACCGGCGATTTGGCGCTGGCTCTTGCGCGCCGATCTACCCGGCGCCGGCGGGGCTGGCGGGTCTATGGCGGCGACTTTACCCACCGCATGCTGGTGTTGGCGAACCAGAAGGGCCGGGCCGCGCGGACCCCTGGGGGCGTTGCCGGATGGGTGGAAGCGGACAGCCTGCGGCTGCCGGCGGCGGACGCCTCGGCGGCGGCGGTGACCACGGGATTCGGATTCCGCAATTTGGCGGATTACCGCGGCGCGCTGGCGGAATTTGCCCGCGTCTTGCGGCCCGGCGGCGTGCTCGCGATCCTTGAGTTTTCCCAGCCGGCGATCCCCGGCCTGCGGGCGGCGTACGGCTGGTATTTCCATCGCCTGCTGCCGCGCGTCGGCGGCTGGATCTCCGGCAGCGGCGAACCGTACCGCTATCTCCCCAGTTCGGTAGACCGCTTCCCTGCCCCGCGCGAGCTGGCGGCATGGATGGACGCGGCGGGCTTTGCGGAAGTCAGATTCCGGCGGCTAAGCGGAGGCATTGCCACGCTGCACACCGGACGCCGGCGCTAAGCGGCGTTCCCGCCGTCCCTGGACCGCGGCACGGCAGCGCCCAAATGAAAACCGCGCCGCGTCCCGGCCGCCGGCGCGGATCCGCAAATCGCGCGGAACCGCGGCGGAAACAGCGGAAACGCGGCGCAGCCGCCCCGCTCTGGACGCCCCGCCGAAGGCAGTTTTGCAACGGCCTGCGCGCCGGTCGGCAACGCAGACCCATTAGCCCTCATGGGCCTTCCAACCTCCGCGATGGGGACGGCTACTTCTTGGCCAGCTCTTTTTCCGCCAGGAACCAGTCGTGCTGCTTCAGGCTGGAGTCGGCGACGCGCTTTTCCGCATCGGCCTGGGTTTGCGGCGGCGGCAGAACGACGTTCTGGCCGTGCTTCCAGTCGGCGGGGGTGGAGACGCCGTGCGCATCCGTGGTTTGCAGCGCCTCGAAGACGCGCAAAATCTCATCCACGCTGCGGCCGGTGGACTGCGGGTAATACAGAATCGCGCGGATGACCTGCTTGGGGTCAATGAAGAAGACTGCCCGCACCGGCGCGGTGTCGCTGGCGCCGGGATGGATCATGCCGAATGCCTGCGAAACGCGGGTGTCGAGATCCGCGACCACCGGGAACTGCACCTTGACCTTGGCGTTTTGCTCCAGATTGCGCATCCAGGCGATGTGGGAAAAGATGCTGTCCACGCTGACGCCGATGGGCTGCACGCCCAGGGCCTGAAAATCCGCGTAGCGGCGGGCGAATTGGATGAACTCCGTGCTGCACACCGGCGTGAAGTCGGCGGGATGGGAGAACAGCATCACCCACTTGCCCTTGTAATCGCTGAGGTGGATGACCCCTTGCGTGGACTTCGCCTCGAAGTCGGGAGCGGGATCGTTGATGCGGGGCAGACTCTTGGGAGCGGCGCCGTTTTCAATGCTCATGAACCATATCTCCTTCAAGAAATGAAAAAGCCCACCGTGGGGTGGGCCTGCTGGAAATCGGCTTCCGCCGCGGCGGAAGGTGCGAAAAACGGGATCAGGCGCACCGGGAGCGGGATGGAACACAACAACAACACATCCGCCGGGCGCGCATGAGAAAGATCATATCATGGCTGGCCGGAAGGTCCGGATCCATAGCCGAACTGCACCAAGCGCTGGGCAGAGCGAACATAACCCTCGGGCGTCAGACCGTGAACCCCGGAGCCCTCGATCCAACGGTTGTAGAAGTTGAACAGGGCGCAGACGGTGATCGCGTCGTACACCGCCGATTCGCTCCAGCCAGCGGCGCGCACGGCGGCGACATCGGCGGCGGTGACGCTGGCCGGCGCGCGGTTGAGGCGCTCGACAAAGGCGAAGAGCGCGCGTTCGCTGTCGGGGATCGGCGCCTGGTGGAAATCCGCCAGCACCGCCTGCACCCGTGCCGCATCGCCCAGCAATTCCGCCGCGACCGCGGCGTGACTGCCGGTTCAAAATTCGCAGTCGTTGCCGCGGGAGGTTAACGCGGCGATCAGTTCCCGCAGCCCAGGGGACAGGTCGGAGGGACCGCGCAGCACGGCTTGGGTGAAGGCGGCGAGATGCTGCGTCGCCTCCGGGCGAAAGGCGAATAGGTGGAAGATCTGCGGCGGCTGGGCGCCCTGGGAGCGGGCCGCGGCGACCAACGCGCCGTAGGGTCCGCCGCCGGGTCCGGCTTCAACCTCGGGAAGATACATCGGTTCCATCCTTCGCCTCCAACGGCGCACCGCCGATTTACCGCCGTGACCCGGCCGCCGCTGTCATGATGCCCGCGGCGGCGGGCGGAAAACAATGCTGAGAAGCGCCTATCCCGAACCCCTCAAAACCGATTAGCCCGCGCCGGGTGCGCTGGGGTATGCTTTGGGGTTCCATCTTGGGACTGCATCGGGAGACAGCGAATGATCCAGGTTTGGCGGCGGTGCGGGCTGCTGGCGACGGTGGCCCTGGCGTTGGCGGCGGGACTGTGGGCGGCGGCGCCGAGCGGCGGCGTCAGCCCCAGTTTATTCAGCGGCATGAAATGGCGGCTGATCGGCCCCTTCCGCGGCGGCCGCACCGAGGCGGTCACCGGCGTGCCCGGACATCCCGACACCTTTTACTTCGGCGCCGTAGCGGGCGGAGTGTGGAAAACTACCGACGCCGGCAACACCTGGCGGCCCATTTTCGACAAGGAGCCGACGCAGGCGATCGGGGCCATCGCCGTCGCGCCGTCGGACCCCAACGTGATCTATGTCGGCACCGGCGAATCGGACCCGCGCACCGACGCCACCTACGGCGATGGGATGTACAAATCGGTGGACGGCGGCCGGACCTGGACGCGCATTGGCCTCGGCAAGACGCGGCACATCGCCGCCATCGTGGTGGACCCGCACGATCCCAACCGGCTGTGGGTGGCGGCGCTGGGGCGCGTCTATGCTCCCAGCACCGAACGCGGCGTGTATCGCTCCGAAAACGGCGGCAAAACCTGGCAGCGGGTGCTGTACGTCAACGACCAGTCGGGCGCCACCAGCCTCGTCATGGATCCGCGCAATCCGCATATTTTGTTCGCTGCGCTGTGGCAGGTGCGGCGCTGGCCCTGGAAGCTGGTGAGCGGCGGACCGGGCAGCGGACTGTACCGTTCTCTCGACGGCGGCGCCTCATGGAAGCGAATTCAGGGCCACGGCTTCGCCGCGGGCGTGCTGGGAAAAATCAGCGTCTCGGTTGCCGCCAACGGCCAGCGGGTCTACGCGCAGGTGGAGGCGAAGAAAGGCGGGCTTTACGTTTCCAGCGATCTGGGCGGCCATTGGAAGCGGGTGAATTCCTCGCAGAGCTTCCGGCAGCGGGCGTGGTACTTCACCACCATCCTGGCCGACCCGGTGAAAACCAACACCGTCTATGAAATGAACGTCAACTTCTACCGCTCCACCGACGGTGGGGAAATCTTTCATCGCATGCACGTGCCACATGGCGACAACCATGCCATGTGGATCGCGCCACGGCATTCGAACCGGATGATCGTGGGCAACGACGGCGGCGCGACCATCTCGATCAACAACGGGCATTCCTGGAGCACGCTGGACAACCAGCCCACCGCGCAGTTCTATCACGTCGCCCTGGACAACCGGGACCCCTTCTATGCCTACGGCGCGCAGCAGGACAACTCGTCGGTGGCCATCGCCAGCGCCAGCAAATGGGGCGCGATCACGCAGCGGGATTGGTATCCGGTCGGCGGCGGGGAAAGCGGCTACATCGCCCCCGATCCGCTCAACTATCGCATCGTCTACGCCGGCGCCTATTTTGGAATTCTCACCCGCTTCAACTTGCGCACCGGCATCGCCCAGGACATCTCCGTCTGGCCGGAGGATCCCGATGGAATGCCGGCGGCGGGCCGTAAGCTGCGCTTCACCTGGACCGCGCCCTTGGTCTTCTCTCCCGAGAACCCGCGCTTGCTCTACACCGCGGCGCAATACCTGTTCGCCAGCACCAACGGTGGCATGAGCTGGCGGCGCATCAGCCCGGATCTGACGCGAAATGACAAGAGCAAGCAAGGCCCGTCGGGCGGTCCGATCACCAAGGATCAAGCCAGCGCCGAATACTACGACCTGATCTTCACCATCGCACCGTCGCCCAAGCGGCCGGGCGAGATCTGGGTGGGCACCGACGATGGTCTGGTGCAGCTCACGCTCAACGGCGGCAAGACGTGGCGGAACGTGACGCCGCCGACGCTGGCGGCGTGGAGCAATATCAGCCTGATTGACGCCTCGCCGTTCGACCCGGCCAGCGCCTACGTGGCGGTGAACCGGTATAAAAACGGCGACAAGGAACCGCTCATCTTCATCACCCATGACTACGGCCGGACCTGGACGGAGAATGTGGACGGTCTGCCCAAAGTGGGGCCGGTGCGCGTGGTGCGGGAGGATCCGGTGCGCCGCGGCTTGCTGTACTGCGGCACGGAGCGGGGCGTTTATGTCTCCTTCAATGACGGCGGACACTGGCAGCCGCTGCAGCTCAACCTGCCGCATGTCCCGGTGCGGGATTTGGCGATCAAGGATGGGGAACTCGTCGCGGCGACGCATGGCCGGTCGTTCTGGATTCTGGATGACCTGAGTCCGCTGCGGCAGATCCACGCCGGCATGGCGGCGCGGGCGGCGATTCTCTATCGCCCGGAAACCGCGTATCTGATGCACCTGCCCAGCTTCCATATCCGCCCGGGCATGGCGGCGGGGCAAAATCCGCCTTCAGGCGCGGTGCTCGACTATTACCTGAAGGCGGCGCCCAAGACGCCGATCTCCCTGGACATCTACAACGCGCAGGGACGGCTGGTGCGCCAGTTCACCAGCGTCAAGCACAAGCTGCCCCCGCCCCCGAAGGATTACTACGCGCATCGCGCCGGCCCGCCGCCCGCCTTGCCGGCGAAGGCGGGCATGAACCGCTTCGTCTGGAATCTGCGCGGCCCGCGGCCCAAGGAAATCCTCAACGCGATCTACGACGAAGGCAATTCCATAGGGGTCTCCGTCGTGCCTGGGCGCTATACCGTCGCGCTGACGGCCGACGGCCACACGTACCGCCAGCCGCTCATCGTCCGTCCCGATCCGCGGCATCCGGTGTCCAGCGCGGCGCTGGCGGCGCAGCATCGCTTGATGGAGCAACTGCGCGCCGGAGTGAAAGCCGATCACGATGCGGTGTTTGGCCTTCAGGCGCTGCATCAGGAACTGACTGCCCTGATCGCGCATCTGGCGAATGACGCCAAGGCCGCGCCGGTCAAAGCCGCGGCGGTACGCCTCGACGCCAAGGTGCTGGCCCTGGAAAACCGCTTCTATCAATACAAAGCCAGCGCCAGCGAAGAGATGCTCAACTTCCCCATCGAATTGAACAGCCAGTTGGGCTATTTGGAAAACGCGGTGGACAGCGGCGAAGACGCGCCGACGGAGCAACAGCAGGCCTATGCCAAGGTGCTACTTGGCAAACTGCAACACGCGCTGGCCCGCTGGGAAACGCTCCGCACCCATGACCTGGCCGCCGTGAACCGGCAGATGAGGGCGGCGCACATCCCGCCCCTGTTCGTGCCCCAGCCCTGAAGCGCTGGGCGCGAATCGTAGGGCGGGCGCGGATGGGAACGGAAGCATCCGGGGGCGGGTGAAGCGCTGGAGCCGCCGCCCAGCGGGCTCGGTGAATGATGCGCGCGGGCGCCGGCTCCGACGCAGGCAGAGCCGCCCGCGCTCCCGTGAGGCGGGACTGAGCCACGCCTATGCGTCCGGCTGGGCCGGGGTCCCCGCCCGCGTCAGTGCATCGGCGCGGCGCCGCGGGAATGCGGCTTCCGCATCACCCACACCAGGGGCGACAGGACCAAGAACAGCACGGCCAGGGCGTAAAATTCGTCACGATAGCTGAGCAGCGCCGCCTGCTGCCGCAGCGTGAAGTACAGCAGCGCCAGCGCCTGCCTGCTTGCGGTGAAGGCGTTTTCCCCTTGCGCCATCAGATGCGCCTTGGCCGCGGCCAGCATTTGCTGCACCGCCCCGCGGTTGGCGGTTAGCCGGGATCCGAGCCGCATCTGGTGGAACTGCTCCCGCCGCGCCACCAGCGTATTGGTAACGGCGATGCCGACGCTGCCGCCGACGTTGCGCATCAAATTAAACAAGCTGGTGGCGTTGCCCATGTCCTTGTTGGGAATGGGGTCCATGGTGGCGGTGGTGAGCGGGACAAAAATGAACGCCAGACCGGAGCCCTGCATCGCTTGCTGCCAAAACACGTTCCACGGACTGATCTGAAGATTGAAGCTGGAGAGAATGAATAGGGCGGTGCTGGCGGTCAGAATGCCCGCCATCAGCAGCGCGCGCGTGGACCAGCGGCGGCCGAGCAGCATGCCGCAAAGCGGCATGAACACCAGCGAGCCGAGGCCGCGGGCGCCGGTCCACAATCCCGCCTGAAAGGCGGTGTATCCGAGTAGGGTTTGCAGAAACAACGGCAGCAGCACCAGGCTGCCGTAGAGCACGAAGCCCAGCACCGTCATCAGCAGCACGCCGGTGGAGTAGGTGCGGTTCTTGAAAACCCGCAGGTTCACGATCGGGTGTTCGGTCGTCAGTTCCCGGAAGATGAAAGCGGCGAGGCCCACCACCGACAGCACGGTCAGGATGATGATGAAGTGGGAACCGAACCAATCGTCCTGCTGGCCCTTGTCGAGCAGGATTTGCAGCGCGGCAATGCCCACCGCCAGCATGCCCAGCCCCCAGCCGTCCACCTTGTCGCTGTGGCGGCGGATGTAGGACGGGTCGAAGATGAACATGTAGGTCATCGCCAGGGCGAGGATGCCGATGGGCAGATTGATATAGAACACCCAGCGCCAACTGAGGGCGTCGGTTAAATAGCCGCCGATCATCGGCCCCAAGATCGGCGCCACGACGATGCCCATGCCCCACACCGCCATGGCCTGGCCGCGCTTTTCCGGAGGAAACGTCTCCAGCAAAACCGCCTGCGAGATGGGCTGGAGCGAGCCGCCGAACGCGCCCTGCAACACGCGGAAGAGCACCAGAAAGCCCAGGCTGGGCGCCAGCCCGCAGAGCATGCTGGAGACTGTGAATCCCCCGACCGCGACCATCAGCAGGCGTTTGCGTCCGAAATAGTTTCCCAGCCAGCCGGTGATGGGCAGAACGATGGCGTTGGCGACCAAATAGGAGGTGAGAACCCACGTTGCCTGATCGATCGTCGAGGCCAGGCTGCCGGCGATATGCGGGAGGCTGACGTTGACGATCGAAGTGTCCAGCACCTCGAGGATGGTGCTGAGCATGACCGTCGCGGCGATCAGCCAGGGGTTGACGATGGGACGGGATGATGAAGAGTCCGGCATGCGATCAATCTGCTGGCGCGTTCACGCGCCGATGCCCAGGGGAGCGACCGGGCCTAGGCATACTCGGTCCCGGAGCGCCGATGCACCCTGCACCGGCAAAACGATGAGGAACACGATCGTGATGGTGGTTCCTCATAGAGGGCGGAACATCAAGGCCAAACGTGGTGGTTGAGCGGCGGTCCGCCGGATTCTTTAGCACGTGACATCCTCACGCCGAATCAGTCCCAGCGCGGCGCGCGCCGGTCAACGGGTAAAGACGGTGACCTCCACCGACATACCGGGCCGCAGGTGCTTCAGCTTGGCATCCTGGCCTGGGTCGAAGAAAAATTTGACCGGAACGCGCTGCACCACCTTGACGTAGTTGCCGGTCGCGTTTTCCGGTGGCAGCAAGCTGAAGCGGCTGCCGGTGGCCGAGCCGATGGAGTTCAGTTTCGCCTTCAGATCTTCGTTGTAGGCGTCCACATGGACGGTGGCGCGTTGGCCGGGCGCCATACCTTGCAGATCGGTCTCCTTATAGTTGGCGACGACCCAGCGGTCCACGAGCGGATGGCCGCTTTCCACGATGCCCAAACCGGGCTGGCCCGGGGCGATGGATTGGCCGACCTCGACATGGCGATCCCCCACCAAACCGGAGACCGGCGCGCGGACGGTGGTCCAGCCGAGGTTGAGCTCGGCCTGCGCGACCGCTGCCTGCCGCAAAGCCACCCGCGCCTGAGCCTCGCCGGCGCGGGCACGGCTGACGCGCACCTCCTGCGGGCCGACGGCGGCGCGCCGCACCGCGGCCCGCGCCTGCTCCACGCGCCCCCGCGCCACGGAGACTCCGGCGCTGGCCGCCGCGACGGAATTGCGGGCGGCCGCTTCGTTCGCCTTGGCGGCGCGCACGGCGGCCCGGGCGGCGGCAGCGGCGGTCTCCATGTGCGTGTAGGCCTGGCGGCTGACCTCGTTTTTGGCCACCAGTTGGCGATAACGGCGGGCGTCGCTCACCGCCCTGCGGGCGTTGGCTTGCGCCTCGGTAACCGCGGCCCGCGCCGCCTGCTCCCGGCTCCCCGCCAAGGCGAGATTCTGCTCCGCCTGGCTCTCCTCGGCGCGGGCGGTGATTAGGCCCGCCTGCGCCGAACTGATGCCACTATGGCTGGAGGTCTGCTGGATGGGAATTCCCGTCGTGGCGCCGGACGCCGCCGCCTGCGCCGAAACCAAGTTCGCCTTGGCGTGCTGCAGGGCCAGGCGGTAATTGCTGGGGTCCAGGGTAAACAGCACTTGGCCGGCGTGGACAAACTGATTGTTCTGCACATAGACGTGGGTCACCGTTCCCGCCACGCGCGGCGAGATGGGGTCAATGTGCGCCTCGATCTGCGCATCGTCGGTGCTGGCCCTCCCGCGCACGAAAAAATACCAGCCCGCCACGGCGGCGACAACAATGACCGCGACGACGATCAACGCCAATCGCTTCGTCTTGGGGCTGACGCCGCGCTTGGCCTGCGCCGTCGGCGCTTCCGGCGCGCCTGTGGCGTTGGACGGAGCGGAGGGGGGATTTTGCGAAGGTTCGACGTGGGTGGGCATTACTTGGCTCCTTCCAGAAAGCTGCGGTACGAGGCTTGCGCCACGCCCAGAGCCTGCGCCAACTCGATTTTGGCGGCGTTGAAGCTATACAAACTGCCGATGTAGTTTTCCTCGGCCACCGCAACCTCCTGCTCGGCTTCCACCTCTTCCAAGTTGTCGCCAACGCCAGCGCGGAAGCGGTCGCGGGCCAAGGTCAGCTCCTGTCGCGCCAGGTGGCGCGCTTGGGTGGCGACGCCCACTTGCTGCCGCGCGGCGTGCACATCGAGCAGCGCGGAGCGAACCTGCTGGCCGATGGCGGCGCGGAGATCGGATTCCTGGTCCTTGGCCTGCTGCAACCGCGCGTGGGCGGCGATCTCCGCGGCGTGAATCGCGCCGCCGTCGAAGATAGGCACGCTGATCTGGCCGGCCAGCGTAAAGGTGGGGTGGTTGCTATTGATTCGGTTGCCGATCGTTCCCCAGTTGCCACTGAAGTCCACGCTGGGGAGGCGTTGGTCCCGCGCCGCCGCCGCCGCCAACTGCGCGGCGCGCACCGACTCGCGGGCGGCCATGTAGTCCGGGCGAGTCCGCAGCGCCTCCGCCAAGGCGTGGTCCACGGTCAAGCTGGGCGCCGGCGTGTAGGGAATCGGCTGCGCCAGACGATAGGCCTGGCCTGAGGGCAGGCCGATGGCCCGAGCGAGCGCCAGCTTTTGCTTCGCCCAGTCGTCGCGCCGCACGATTAAGTTCTGCCGTTCGCGGTCCCGCTGCACCTTGGCGCGCACGACGTCGAGGGCGGAAACGGTGCCGGCGTGATACATATCCTCGGCTTGGGCCAGGGACTGCTCCGCGGTGCGCAGCTGCGCCTGGGCGGCGGTGACGCGGCTGCCGTCGGCCGAGGAGAGCAGATATTGGTCCGCGACCGCCATCACCACCAGATTGCGCGCCTGTTGATAGCTATGCGCGGCGGCGGCCTGGCTGGCGTCGGAGGAACGGAGGTTCTGGATGCCGCTGATGTTCAAGACCGGGACGTCCAGATAGCCCCGCGCGTCAAATACGCGAAAGGGACCGACGATCTGGGGAAACCCGGGAAAACTGAAGCCAAACGCGGCCAGGTTTTCCTTGGTCTCCTCGTCGCCGACGCTTGCCTGCACTTTCGGCAGCAAGCCGGATAAGGAGCGCCAGCGCGCAGCGCGGGCTTGCTCCGAAGCCGTCGAGGACAGCAGCACGGCCAGATTATTCCGCAACCCCATGCGGATGGCGGCGTTCAACGTGAGCGCCATCACGCCGGGCCGCACCGGCCCGCGGGCGACGCCGCCGCTCAGCGGCGCGGACGACGTGGGCGGCTGATAGACGCTGGGCGCGGGCGCCGGGGCATAGGCGGGCTGGGCCGGCGACGGCGGGCCTTGGGCGACGAGCGGCAGGGCGGTCAGCCCGGCAACCGCCAGGGTCGCCGCGCCCAGCGCGGCACGCCGCAGCGCGGCGCGGCGCGGCGAAGACCGCAAACGCACCGGGACGAAATACGACTGCACCGCAGCGGCGCCTCTCATTGCCCTCCTTCGGCGGCGGCGCTTTCCGCCCGTACTCCGCGCCAAAACAAATCGAAGATGAACTGCTCCACGTCGAAGCGGTTCTCGTGCATGCCCAGCAGCTTCAAGGAAACCGTGCTCTTGACCAGATCCATCAGCGCCAGCGCCGTCTCCAAGGGCGGCACGTCGCGCAACTCGCCCCGCCGGATTCCTTCCTCCAGCACCGGCGCCAGCAACCGCGCCCCGGCCAGGTGCAGCTTGCGGAACTCCTTGGCCCAAGGGCCGCCGTAAATACACTGGCCGAACTCGGTGAGGTAGATGCGCATGAAGTCCTGGTCCTCGCGCAGCAGTTCAAAGCGCACGCGCAGCCCGGCGCGGATTTTTTCCTCGGTTCCGCCCGGCCCGCCTAGAACCGCCTGGAGCCGGCGGTGCATCTCCGCGACGCGGCCGCGAAAGATGGCCCAGAACATCTCTTCCTTGCTGTCGAAATACAGATACAGCGTGCCCTTGGCCAGCCCCGCTTGCACCGCGACCTCTTCCAGGGTAGCGGCGCGAAATCCGCGGGCGGCGAAGACCTTGCGCGCGGCCGCCAGAATTTCCGCGCGGCGGAACTCGGTCAGCACGTCGCGGCGCGTTTTGCCCTCGACTGGCATCTCCAAGACCAAGCTATCACATTTATGACCAGCCAGTCATTAATTTTAATATCTCCGTCATCGCCTGCCGGTCAGCCCACGAAGCAGGCCTCCATGCGCCGTCCGGCGCCCGGCCGCGCCCGCGCCCTGAGCCGCAAGTTCGGCGGCAACTCGCCCTCCAGCCACACGTCCAGAAAATTGCCGCTCAGGGCGCGGGTATAACCGCCGCGGGTTTCGCCCAGAGTCAGCAGGTCCAGTTCCCGGCCCCAGAAGCCGCGGGCAAAGCGCGCGCGTAGCGTCTCCGACAGCGCCCGGAGCCGCTCGGCGCGGCGAGCGGCCACCGCCGCCGGCACCGTCTCCCAGCCCGGTTCGCCGGTGCGCCGGGCCGCTTCGGTTCCGGGGCGGGGCGAATAAGTGAAAACGTGCAGGTAGGTCAGAGGCAGGCCGGCGAGGAATGCGAGCGAGGACGCAAACTCCGCCTCCGTCTCCCCAGGAAATCCCGCCATCACATCCGCTCCGATCGCCGCGTTGGGCAGGCGGCGGCGAATCTCCGCGACGCGCTGGGCATAATGGCATGGCCGGTAGCGGCGCCGCATGCGCCGCAGCACCGTATCGCACCCGCTTTGTAGCGGGACATGGGCGTGCGGCGCAAGCCGGGGCTCGGAGGCAAGCAGGGCGATCAACTCCCCAGTCCAATTCATCGGTTCGATGGAACTGAGGCGAATGCGAGGAATGCCGCTGGCCGCCAAAATCTCCCGCAGCAGGTCGTTCAGCACCGGCCGCCCCGGAAGATCGCGGCCCCATTGGCCCAGATGGATGCCCGTAAGAACGACCTCCTGCGCGCCGGTCGCCGCCCAACGGGCCACCTCCGCCGCGACATCTACCGCTGGCCGGGATTGCAACCCGCCGCGGACGCTGGGAATGACGCAGAAGGAACAGGCGTTTCCACAGCCGTCCTGCACCTTCACCTGCGGCCGGGTGCGGCTGGGAATCTGCGCGGCCGGCGGCGCGGCGGGCGTCATCGCGCCGGCGATGGCAGCGATCCGCAGCTTCTCCGCGTGGCCGATAACTCGCTCCACGCCGCCTAGGCCGCGGACCTCCTCCGGCGCGCGTTGCGCGTAGCAGCCGGTGACCCAAATGCGCGCTTGCGGCTGCTCCCGCCGTATGCGGCGAATGGCGTATCGGGCCTCGGCGTCCGCCGCGGCGGTGACAGTGCAGGTGTTGAGAATGACCAACTCCGCCTGCCCGGCCGGCAGCCATCCGGCCGCGGCTAAGTCACGCGCGATCGCGGAACCGTCGGCCTGATTGGCGCGGCAGCCGAAACTATGGATGCGGAAGGTTCCAGCCCCCATAGCTCCATTTTAGGGGGGCGATGGCGCGGGTTCGCGGATTGGCCCGGAGAAACTGTGCCGCCCCGCCGCAGGCCATTGGCGCCGGCAGGACACGTCCTCAAGCAGATGCAATGCTACCCTCGATCATGGCCATTCGTATGTACACCACCAACTGGTGCCCGGATTGCCGCCGCGCCAAAGCCTTTCTCAAGGAGCGCGGCATCGGCTACGAAGAAATTAATATCGAGGAAACCGATGGCGCCGCGGAGCGCGTCATCGCCAATAACGGCGGCAAGCGCAAGGTCCCGACGTTCGAGGTGGAGGGGCGCTACTTTGCGTGCAGCCCGTTCGACCCGCAAATCCTGCGCCGCGAGTTGCAGATAGAAAACTAGCCGCCCGCAGGTCGCCACCCACGCCGCATAGGGGGCCGCCCATGCCCCCAATTCGGTTCCCGTCCGCCGTCGGCCGGCTTAAATGCTGTATTTTTTCGCGTAGTGGCGGAAGGAGCGGTAGGACATGCGGAGCAGATCGGCGGCGCGGGTGCGAACGCCGCCCGACTGGCCCAGGGCCGCCGAGAGGTAATGCTTTTCCACGTCCTCGATGAAACGCTCCAATCCGTCGGGCGGAAGCGGGGGCAGTCCGCTGGTGGCGCCGTTGGCGGCAGCGCCATTGCCATTCAGCCGCGCTTGCAGCGGCCCCACCGTAACCGCTTCGCCCTGAGCTAGCGCCACGGCGCGCTCGACGACATTCTCCAGTTGCCGCACGTTGCCGGGCCAGTCGTAGGCTTCCAAACGTGCCATGCCCGCAGGATCGAATTTGCTGACGGGCTTGGCCATCTCGGCGGCGAAACGCCGGAGGAAATGCATGGCCAGCAGCGGTATGTCTTCCCGCCGGTCCCGCAGGGCGGGCAACTCCACGGGGATGACGCTGATCCGGTAGTACAAATCCTCGCGGAACCGCCCTTCCCGCACGGCGGTCTCCAAATCGGCGTTGGTGGCGGCGAGGAGGCGGACATCAATAGGAATATTGTTGGGCGAGCCCAATGGCCGCACCTGGCGCTCCTGCAGCACGCGTAGCAGCGAAACTTGCATCGGCAGCGTCATTTCGCCGATCTCATCCAAAAACATGGTGCCCTTATCCGCCGCCTCGAAGAGGCCGCGGCGGTTGCTGTTGGCGCCGGTGAAGGCGCCTTTGACGTAACCGAAGAGTTCGCTTTCCAGCAGGGTCTCCGGAAAGGCGCCGCAATTGACCGTGATGAAGGGCTGATCGGCGCGCGGCGAGCAACCGTGGATGCCGCGGGCGACCAATTCCTTGCCGGTGCCGCTCTCGCCGCGGATGAGGACGGTGCTGGAGGTAGCCGCGACCGTCCGCACCAATTCCTTGAGCTGGGCGACGGCGGGGCTGTTGCCGATCAGATGCCCCAGCTCATTGCGGCTCTTGAGTTCGCGTTTCAGACTGGTGTTTTCCCGCTTCAATTCCTGAAAATGCAGCGCCCGCGCCACGGTATACAGCACCCGGTCCACCAAATCCGGCGATTTGATGATGTAATCCACGACGCCGCCGATCTTGATGGCTTCGATGGCGGTTTCCATGCTGCCGTGGCCGGTGATGAAGACGAACGCCGTCTCCGAATCATGCTGCCGCGAGAAGCGGAGCAGGTCGAGGCCGTTGTCCTGCGGGCTGAGCCGCAGGTCGCAGATGGCCAGGTCGAAAATCGCGGATTCCAGCTTGCGCCGCCCGTCGGCGGCGGTGGCCACAGTTTCGACTTGGTGGCCCTCCTTGCGCAGGGCGATGTCCAGCATCTCGCGGATGGATTGTTCGTCGTCGATGATCAGCAGGTGAGCCATAACGATTTGTGTCAATAGCTGGTTGGCATGAACTGGCCGACCGCGGCCTCCACCGCGACGGTGCGCCCAGCCGCGGAACCACTCCGCGAGCCGCGTTCCAGGGGCAATTGCACGACGAACCGTGCGCCGCCTCCAGCGGGCGGCTCGGCCCAGATCTTTCCTTGATGGGCCTCGACGATGGCGTAAACCATGGCCAGGCCCAAGCCCGTGCCCTCGCTAAAGCCGCTGCGGAAGGGCTCGAAGACTTCTTCCTCGGAACCCGGCTTCAATCCCCGGCCGGTGTCCTGAAACTCCAGCCGTACGCCCATGGAGGAAGGCGACGCGGTGACGCGCAGCGTGCCGCCCTCGGACATGGCTTTGAAGGCGTTGTCGCAGAGATTCCAGACCACCTGCTTGAGGCGGTCGCCGTCGCCCCAAACGATGATGGGCTCGCTGCCCAGGGATGCGGCAATGACGATGCCCGCCGCAAGGCGGGGGCTCTGCTGCGCTAAGGTCAGCACTTCCTCCACCAGGGCGCGCAGATCCACCTCGGCCATGTGGTACTGGTAATCCCGCGAGTACCCCAAGAATTCACCAACGATGCGATTGAGCCTCTCGGATTCCCGCTCCACCACCGCCGCCAGCCGCTGGTGGTCGGGATCCTGGGCGGCGCTGCGCGCCAGCAAGCGCACCGAGCCAGCCATGGAAGCCAGCGGGTTGCGGATCTCATGGGCGATGCCGGCCGCCATTCGGCCCACGGCGGCCATGCGATCCCGGCGGCGCAACTCGCGCTCCAGCCGGCGCAATTCGGTCAAATCCTGGAAGTGGATCACGCGGCCGGCGGCCGTGGTCCCGTCCACCTTCAGCGGCACCACGGTTAAACCGATGATTTTCTCCCGGCCGTGACGGTTGATGCGGATCTCCCCGCGCCGTCCCAGCATGGCCTCCGGCACCGCGCCCAGCACGCGATCCACGGACTGACCCAGCATGGCGTCCGCGGATTGTTCCAAAATGCGCTCCGCCGCGGGATTCACCAGATGCACGCGACCGCCGAGATCGGTGGTCAGCAGCCCGCCGCCCATGGAGCGAATGATGTTATCGTTCAGCGCCCGCAGGCTGGCTAGCACATGCTGGTGCTCGCGCAACTCCCGGCCGGCGGCCATTAGCTTGCCCGCAAGTAACTCAGCCAAATAGGCCGCGGCGACAAAGGCCAAACCGTTGAGCAAAACCGACAGCGCCATGGCGCGGTCATTGGCTCCGGCGCCCGTGCTGCCAATCGCCAGCGCAGCCTCGGCCGCCGCCCAATAAGCCAGCGCGCAGAAGCCCGCCATGGCGTAGATCACCCGGCGAGGCAGCAGCGTTGCCGCGGCGACCACCAACAAGGCATAGATTTCCGTCAACAGGCTGGAGTAGCCCCCAGTCACCGCGATCACCGCGGTGACCAGCAGGATGTCCAGCCCCAATTGCGCGTACACCTGCGGCGCCACCCGCGCGCCGGATCGCAGCCAGGCGCGATCCAGCAGCGCAATGCCGTACCAAGCGGCAATGAGATACAAAAATGGCGCTAGGGATGTGAAATCCGCGTGATCGCGAAACGCGACCAGCAGCTCCACCGCCAGGGCCAGCGTAATGCCCCAAACGCGCGCACGGCAAAGCCACGCCAGCCACTCGGCGCGGATGGCCGCCACCGGCGCGCCGCTGCTTGCGCCCATGGCCGGCGTGTCGTTGCTTGCAGTTTTCTGGGCCATCCCCGTCTGTTTGCCCGCCCAACGGCCAAAACTAGGCGGGAGCAGCCAGATTATGGCCGAACGGACGTTTTGCGTCCGTCGGCGAAGGACAGTTTTCGGCCAGTATCCCCTCCCGCCACTGGCCCTAAGACCAGTGGAGCGAAAGTTGTCGCCGCACCTCGCGCGGGCGTTTGCGGATAAGAAATTGGAAACAGTGCCGCCGAGCGGCGCACCGGCCCCCGGCCCGCAGCCGCCGCGGTCCGCTTGCACTCGCGCCAGAAGTTAGCGGCTGGCAGCCGTTCCCGCAGCTCGCCCGGCACCGCCAGCGCCGGGCAGCACGCGCCAAGCGTTGGGATCTTCCTGCCCCAGCCTCCAGGCGGAAATGCCAGCCAAGTGCTCCCGTTGGGCAAGCCGCCAGAGCGCCTTGAGGCTACGGGCGCGGCTCCACCAAATCACGCGCGTCGCCTTCGGCCCGCGATGGACGGTTACGTAAACCTGCTGCGCAGGATCCCAATGTCCCGGATATTGCCGCCAGAGCGCCTCCAGCCAATCGCTGCCGCCGCCACGCGCTTTCCAGGGGCTGGGATGCAATGGCTGGTATTTGGCCGGGATCGCCGCCACTTGCGGCACGGCCGTCCCCGGCCGCGCCACCCATTCCGTCGAGTAAAACGCCGCTCCTATGGACACCTTCGACGCCGGCATGAAGCGCAGGGCATAGCGTACACAGGCCCGTATCCAGGGCATGCCGCTGACCGGGCCCGGCGCGGTCAGGCCACTGTGCTCGGAATAGGTCATTACCGTCACGAAATCGGTGTGCCGGCCCAACGCACGGTAGTCGTAAACGCCGGACCACGTCTTCCAGCCACCGGCGGAAAACGCCCGCGGATTGCTGGAAATGCGCGGCACGATGGTGACGCTGAACTTCAAGCCTTCGCGGTGGAATGCGCGTTCCGCCTCGGCCGCCAGACGACTGTAACGGGCGCGGTCCCGCGCGGATATGTGCTCGAAATCGAATTGCACGCCCCACCAATGGCCCACGCGGGCTTCGCGAGCCAAGGCGGCGATCATACGGCGCTCGGCAACCGGCGAATGGAGGACCGCGTCCATGACCCTCAGGCTGAACCCAGCGTTGGTCACCAGCGGCATGAGCTTGATGTGATCCCGAGCGGCGACGCGAACGATGACGGCGGGCACCCGTCCGGTGACCCGCCCCTTGGCGTTCATTACGAAGACCTGGGGCGCGATGATGTCAATTTGCCGCGCGTGCGCCACGAAATCGGCCAGCGACCCGGGATTATTGACGGCATACATCAGGACTTGTGGCCGCGCCGCGGCCAGGGCCACGCCCGGCGCCAGCATGGCCGCCATCACACCGGCGACGAGGCCGGCCACTACCGCGAACGGTTTTCGCATGGACCCAGCATCTCCGATCCGCCGAGAAAACGGAAGCCACCGCTCTGCGTTCCAGGTGTAGGAGGCGCGCAACGAGCACCGCGGCGCCAACGGCGCCGCCTCAGCGAAGAGGGCAAAAAAAAGCCCTGCGGGTCGGGAACCCGCAGGGCCGCTGCGTGCGGGAATTACCCCTTCCCGCTTTGGGTGTGAGTGAAGGAACTACTTGAGGATTGCTTTTAGCCTACCGAACCAAAATCAAAGCTGCATCCGGAGAGCGTCAAATCTACATCAAATCGTAGCCACGATCCGGCACCAAATGTGCCATACATTTCCCTCCCGCCCTAGCCCTCAGGCCGGAATCTGGGCAGTATCGCCCCCTCGCAGGGGCTGATGCTAAAATCGAGCTACCCTTTTCCGTAGCACTGCTTGCGGGCCGAGCCGGGCGCCGCAGCCCATTGTTTCATGCCTCAATTCATGGTCAGAGCGTTGAACGAACGCGGCCATTGGTTGCATCAGCCAGAGGACGCGGCCACCGAAAAGGAGTTGCGCGAGCGGCTGCTGCAACAAGGCTACCTGGTCTATTCCATCCAGCCGCGGCGCGGGGCCTTGGCCGGATGGCGGCAGCGGCAGGCACGGGTACGGCAAGATACCTTTCTTACCTTCAACCAGCAATTCATCACCTTAATTCACGCCGGCCTGCCGATCCTGCGCGCCGTGGAGTTGTTAGCCAAACGGGCGCGGGACCCGAAATTGCAAGCATTGTTGGCGGCGGTGCTGGAGCGCATCCGGGGCGGCGACTTGTTATCGGAAGCGTTTCGCCGCCAGCCCGGCGTCCCGGAAATTTACACCACCACCTTGATGGCCGGGGAGCGCAGCGGCAATTTAGAAGAGGTACTGCGCCGCTACCACCAATACCAGCGGCTCGCGGCCTCGATCCGGCGCAAGCTCACCAGTTCCCTGGTATATCCCGCCTTCCTCCTGGTAATGGTGTTCGTGGTGCTGATCTTCCTCGTCACCTTCGTGGTGCCGCGCTTTGGCAAGCTATACAACTCGCTGGGGGCAAAACTGCCTACCATCACCGTGTACATGCTGTCGTTTGGCGAAGCGGCCAAACATTACTTCTGGGCGGTGCCGCTGGCGCTGGTGGCCATTGTGGCGGGCCTCATGCTGATCATGCAAAAGACGCCGTTGGGCGCGCGCATCGACACCGCATTCCTGCACGTGCCCGTGGTCGGCGAAATGTGGTGGAAGTACCAAGCGGCCATGCTGGCGCGAACGCTCGGGACCCTGCTGCAAGGCGGCATTCCGCTGCCCGCGGCGCTGGAAACCGCTGGTTCGGCGCTGCGCAGCCGCCATTTGCGCCAAGGCCTGCGAGCCGGCACGCAGCGCGTTCGGGAGGGCCAGCAGCTCTCCCAGGCGCTGAACGAGAACAAAGTACTGCCCACGCTGGCAGTGGAGATGGTGGAGGTCGGGGAAGGAACGGGGGCGCTGCCGCAGATGCTGGTCAGCGTGGCCGATTTCTACGATGAAGACCTCAGCACGGCGCTGACCACGCTGCTCTCGCTGCTGGAGCCGGCGATTCTAATCGTGGTGGGCAGCATCGTCGCCGTGGTGCTGATCTCACTGTACCTACCGATTTTTTCGTTGGGAGCGCAGATCCATTGAACCCCACCCCTTCGCTGCCCGCCGCTCCCGCCGCCGCGTCTCCGCCGGCCGCCGGCACGGCCGCCGATGGAACGGCGCGGGCGCGCGAACTTGCGCGCCGCTACCGCTGCGAGTTCGTGGACCTGAAGGACTATCGCATTGACCCGGCGCTGTTCCGCACCGTGCCGGTGGACCTGATGTTCCGCTACAATTTCGTGCCCCTGGCCGGCGATGAGCGGAGCATTACCGTGGCCATCGCCGACCCCAGCCAATTGATGATGATTGACGAGGTGGGGCTGCTGCTCGGCCGCCGCGTGCTGATGCGCGTGGCGACGCTGGCGCAGGTCGCGGAGATCCTCAAAAAGACCGAGCAGTCCCAGCGTGTGCTGGAGGAGGCGACCGAAGGTTTCACCCTGGACGTCATCCGCGAGGAAGACAATCCGGACGAAACCATCTCCATCGAGAAGCTCACCGCCGGCGGCGACATCAGCCCGATCATCAAGCTGGTGGACACCACCATCTTCACCGCGCTGGAGCGGCGAGCGAGCGACATCCACATTGAAACCGGGGACGCCGAGGTGACGGTCAAATACCGCATTGACGGCGTGCTGCATCCCGCCATGGCGCCGATCGCCCGGGAGTTCCATTCGCCGATCATCTCCCGCATCAAGGTGATGAGCGAACTGGATATCGCCGAGCGCCGGGTGCCGCAGGATGGGCGATTCCGCGTGCGCTATAAGGGCCGCTCCATCGATTTTCGCGTCTCCATCATGCCCAGCATCCACGGCGAAGACGCCGTGCTGCGCGTTCTGGACAAGGAGGCGATGAGCGAAAAGTTCCAGCACCTCAACCTGGACGTGGTGGGCTTCGACGCCGTCGGACTGCGCAAATTCCGGCGCTATATCCGCGAACCCTACGGCATGGTGCTGGTCACCGGGCCCACCGGCAGCGGCAAAACCACCACGCTCTACGCCGCGCTGAACGAGATCCGCAGCGACGAGGACAAGATCATCACCATCGAGGATCCGGTGGAGTACCAGCTCAAAGGGGTGACCCAGATCCCGGTGAACGAGAAGAAGGGGCTGAGCTTCGCCCGCGGGCTGCGCTCGATTTTGCGGCATGACCCGGACAAGATCATGGTCGGCGAGATCCGCGACACCGACACGGCGCAGATCGCCATCAACTCCGCCCTGACCGGACATCTGGTCTTCACCACCGTGCATGCCAACAACGTGGTGGACGTGATCGGGCGCTTCCTCAACATGGGCGTGGAACCCTACAACTTCGTCAGCTCGCTGAACTGCATTCTGGCTCAGCGCCTGGTGCGCATGATCTGCCCGAACTGCAAGGTGGCGCGGCGCTATTCCCGGGCTGAATTAGAAGCCTCCGGCCTGAACGGGGAGTGGCTGGAGCGGGATTTCTACGAGGGCGCGGGGTGTTTGGACTGCGCCGGCACCGGCTTTCGCGGCCGGACGGCGATTCACGAATTATTGGAGATGACCGACACGGTGCGGGAGATGATTTTGGCGCGGCGGCCGAGTTCCGAGATCCGGCGCACCGCGCGGCAGGAAGGAATGACGTTTTTGCGGCAATCGGCGCTGGATAAAGTGCGTGACGGAATTACCACGCTGCGCGAGATCAACAAGGTCACGTTCATCGAGCTGACGCGATGAAGTGGGGCATGCCTCAAACCGCGACCCCGGCTCGTTCCGCTCGGCGCAGCGGTGGCGCCCGTTGGCTGGATTCACCGCCGCCGCAAGTGGCGGTGGAAATCGGCAGCGACGGCGTCCTCGCGGCTCGTCTGCGGCCGGGCCAAGGATGGAGCCCGGAGATGGTGGCCGAAAGGCCGCTGCCGGCGGGAGCGGTCTTGCCGGGATTGACCGAAACCAACGTCGCCGACGCCAGCAGTTTGACGGCGGCGCTGCGGCAGGTCTTGGAAGCCGTCGGCGGCATGGGCCGGGAGGCGGCGCTGCTACTGCCGGATCTGGCCGTTCGCGTCGCCCTCCTGGAGTTCGAGGAGCTGCCCCACCACGGCGAGGAACTGGACGCGCTGGTCCGCTTCCGCCTGCGCAAAACGCTGCCTTTCGACCCCGATCAGGCGGCGCTGGCGGTGCAGGTCATGCGTTCCGGGCTGCGCCGCGGCGTGGTGGCGGTGACCGCCAGCCGGGAGCGCCTAAATGAATATGAAGATGCCTTTGCGGCGGCAGGCGGCCGGGCGGCGCAAGTTCTGCCCGCGGGGCTGGCGGCATTGATGGCCCGGGCAGAACTGGGCCATGGCACGCTGCTGCTGCGCTGGCGGTCCGGCGCCTTGACCAGTGGGTTTGGGTGGGAGCAGTTGCCACGATTGTTTCGCATCATCCCCACTCCCGACGGGCTCATCTATGACGACATCCATGCCTCGGCGGCATTTTTCCGCGATTTCCTGGACGGTCTTCCGGCGCAGGAACGGGTGGCGGCGCCGCAAATCCTAACCTTCGGCATTCCGGAACCGCTCGTCGAGGAGTTGCAAAGAGAATGTGATTGGGCGCGCGTCAGCACCGGTGCATCGGCTTGGGGCGCCAGGGAGTCCCACATCGCCGTGGCCGGAGCTTTGCAGCCGGATGCAACACGGGAAGGCGCCATGGACACACCGCCCGCCCCGGCTGGCCAGGCAGAAGGGGCAGCGGGCACGGGGGCGTCGGCATGAGATTCGCCCTCAACCTGGCCCGTGAACCGCGCGAAAACCGGCGGCGGGCGTGGATCATTTGGGGCGGTTCCTGCGCTCTAGCGGCCGTCGCGCTCGTGGCGCTGGCGGCGATCACCTGGACCAACTGGCGGTCCGCGGCGACCGTGCGGGAAAGCACCGCTGCGGTACAAGCTCGCCTGGCGCCGCTGCGGCGGCAGCGGGCGCGGTTAGTGGCGGCGTTGCAGAAGCCCGCGGCCCAGACGGCCATGCATCGCGCGGCGTATTTGAATCAATTGATTGATCAGAAAGCCGTGAGCTGGACGCGGCTGTTCGAGCGGCTGGAAGCGCTGCTGCCGGCCCAGGTGCAGCTGTTGTCCCTGCGCCCGGCGCAGCGCCACGGAAAAACGGCCTTGGTCATCCTCGTCGCCGCTCCCAGCGTCACCGCCGCCCTGCCCTTTCTGCACGAAATGGAGGAAGCGCCCGATTTCGCCGCACCGCAACTCTCCGAGGTCAGCAGCCATGCAGCCGGAGCCGCCAACGGCGCCACGGGCGTGGCCGCCCGGGGACTGGTGAGGCTGGCGATCGTCGCCTTCTATCGGCCCAGACTCGGGCCCGCCGACCTGCACGCCAACCCGCGGCGGCGTCAGCAAGCGTTCAACCGCAGACCCGGGAGGCGGCCATGAACCAGCCCAGCCATCTGCGCCGCAGCCTGCGCATCGCTTTCGCCTGCTTGCTGGTGGTGGATGCCGCGTTGCTGGCGTTCCTGCTCTCACCATTCGGTCCCTCCCGGGCACAAGCGGGGACGGTTTTGGCTCGCGCGCAGTCGCGGTATGTCATTCTGCGCGGGCAGGTCGCGGGGCTGCGGAGGCTGCAGCGGGAAGTTCGCGCCAGCCAGCGCCAGGCCCGGCGCCTGCTGGCGGCCGGCATGCCGGGTGAGCGCACCGCCGATTTCCGCCTGCTGGGAGCGCTGCAATCCATGGCGCAGACCACCGGCGTGGATGCCGCCTCTTTTCATTTCTATCCCGGGCGCAAGGCCCATTTGGGCTTGCGGCGGCTGAGCATCACCATGCGCGTCACCGGACAGTATGCCGCGCTGGTGCGCTTCATCAACCACGTGGAACGCGCGCCGATGTTTTTCATCGTCCGGCAAGTGGCGCTGTCTACCCGCAGCAACGGTCCGCAGGCCCAGGGCTTGGCCCTGGCGATCCAATTGGAAAGCTACGTCCGGACGGCGACCGCGCCGCCGGCGGCATCGAGCGGGAGCGCGGAATGAGCCGCCCTGCCGCAAAGCCGGCCTCGCGGGGGCAACTGATCGCGCTAGCGGTTCTGGTTGCGGTAGCGGCCGTGCTGCTGTGGCGGGCGGAGGGCATTTCCAGCCGCTTGGGCCACTTAATCGGCGGCGGCAACGGCGACGCGGCGGTACAGCGCCTGCTGCGCCAGCCCGATCCAACGCTGCATTGGGGCTATTTGCAGGCGGTGCGATCCGTGCGGTATCGCGGGGAGTTGCGCAACTTGTTCGCTCCGGCTCCGGTCGCGCCGTCCGCGGCCACGCCTGGCGGCTCCGCCGCCGCGGCGGCCGCGGCGCAAGCCGCGGCGGGCCCGCCCCCGCCGCCGCCCATTCCCCTGCGCTTCTACGGCTACGCCACGCGCCCCGGGCAAACCAAGCGGGTATTTTTGCGCTGGAATCGCAAAATCTTCGTGGCGACCGAGGGACAGGTGGTGGCGCATCGCTACAAGGTCATCCGCATTGACCGCAAGGCGGTCGCAATTGAGGACCTTCAGGAGCAGCGGACCGAGGTTGTACCGCTGTTGGTTCCGCCCAATGCCGGTTGATGCGCAGCCTCGGCAGCCGCCTCGCCGGTGCTGGCGCCGGCAGGACGGTTATGCCCTGCTCATCATCCTGTTGATGGCGGCTCTGCTGGCCATCGGCCTCACCGCCGCGGCGCCGGGATGGATTACCGCCATTCAGCGGCAACGGGAGCAGGCGGCGATTGACTACGCCCGCCAGTACGTCATGGGCATCCGCCGTTATTACCAGAAGTTCGGCACGTATCCGCCCAATCTAGCCCGCCTAAAGGAAACCAACGGCGTGCATTATCTCCGCCGCGCATGGAAGGATCCGCTGGTCAAGAGCGGAAAATGGTACTTCATTCATCCGGACGATCTGATTGCCCCCAAGGTCAAGGGCGTGCCCGGCCAACCTACTTCCGCGGATTCCTCCAGCCCACTGGGCGCCACGAGCAGTTCGAGCACGCCGGTGGCGCCGGGCGCGGCGGGCGCCACGGGCGCGCCGGGAGCAGCCGGAGGTTTCGGCTCTCCGGGAAGCGCTTCAGGCGGGATTGGAATGCCCGGCATCGGGGGAACGGGGGGCGCAGCCGGCGGCATGGCAGGTGGAATGTCCAGCGTCTTGCCGCAGATGCCCGGTGCGGGCGCGACCTCGCCAACCGGGTCTCCCACCAGCGCTTTACCGACGACGGGGACGCGTACGCCAACAGCCATGAACTTTGGCTTGCCGTTGGTCCAAGGGGGATCCATTCGCGGCATCGAGGTGATCACCGGATATCGGCTGCGCAAGCAAGGCGGCTCGTTCGGGAATATTGGCGGCGGGCCGATCATTGGCGTCGCTATCCCCAGTAACAAGCCGGCGGTCCATGAATTCAACGGCGAAGACCGGCCGGATCACTGGCTGTTTATTTACGAACCGGCCGCCGACCGTTCCCTGGGCGGCGGGACGCCGAACGCGCCGGTCGCCCCCGGTTCCGGGTTACCGGGACAAACTGGTATTCCGGGAAGCGGCGCCAACCCCAGCCCCTTTGGCAGTCCCAGCGGCAGCCCCACCGGTACGCCCACGGGCGGAGCAACAGGGGGCACGGGACCGGGCGGCTCCTCCGGCGGTTCGGGCGGCATCTTCGGCTCGGGCCCGGGATAAACCCAGCCGCACACGTATGCGCCGCTTTCTGGGCGCGAATTTCTAGGCGAGATAGCGCGCCAAAGCGTCGGCGTCGCAGTTGCCGCCGCTGAGGACGACGCCGACCTTGCGATGCTGGGCAGGCAGGCGGTGGGCCAGGACGGCAGCGAGGCCGGCGGCGCCAGACGGTTCCACCAGCGTCTTGGCGCGCAACAACAGCAGCCGCAACGCAGCGATCAATTCGCCATCGGAAACGGTAACCACGGCGGTCAGATGGCGCTGGAGAATGGGGAAGGTCAGCGCGCCGGGCTGCACCGTGCGCAGCCCGTCGGCAATGGTGGGATTGTCGGCGATGGCGGTGATCCGGCCGCGCTCCAAGGACAGCTTGACGTCGGCGGCGGTCTCCGGCTCGACGCCATACAGGCGGATTTTCGGGTTATGCGCGTGCGCCGCCAGGGCGCAGCCGGACATTAATCCGCCGCCGCCAACCGGCGTAACCAGGGCATCTAGATCGGGAACTTCGGCCAGCAATTCCCGTGCCGCAGTGCCTTGGCCGGCGATGATATCGGGATCATCAAACGGCGGCACCAACACCCGCCCTTGCTCGCTGACCAGTTGCGCGGCCAATTCCTCGCGTTTTTGCCGGGCGCGATCGTACAGGTGCACGACGCCGCCGAAGGCCCGCACCGCCTCCAGCTTGGACTTCGGCGCATCCTCCGGCATCACCAGATCCGCCGGAATGCCCAATTCCCGCGCCGCCAGCGCCACGGCTTGCGCGTGGTTGCCGCTGGAGTAGGCCAGCACTCCGCGGCTCCGCTCGGCCGCGGTCAACTGCAACAGGCGGTTCATGGCGCCACGAAACTTGAAGGCCCCGCCCCGCTGCAAATTCTCCGCCTTGAGGTACACCTCCGCGCCGGCGGCGGCGTCCACCGAGCGCGACCGGAGAACCGGGGTGCGGTGCGCACGGCCGGCGATGCGCTGCGCCGCCGCGGCTATCTCGGCAGCGGAGATTTCCGCGGCCGCGGCGCTCATAGTCTCGCCATATCCGGATGGCGGCGGTGCCACGGCGTGGCCGCCTGATAGGCGGCGGCGACCTGCAAGACGCGGGCCTCGGCCAGCGGCGCCCCCATGATCTCCAGCCCCACCGGCATGTGATGCTTGGCGCTGAAGCCTACGGAGACGCCGGCAGCGGGCAATCCAAGCAAGTTTCCCGCACCGCTCAGGTCATAGTTCTTCTCCGCGCCATGCGCCGGGGCGCTGGACCGGTGAGGGTGCTTGGCTTCATATTCTTTCTCCTGGACCGCGAAGGGAACGTCGGCCAAGGGCGCGATGTCGCCGGCGCCGGTGTTGATAATGGCGTCGAATCCGTGAAGGTAGGCCAGCATTCCCGCCTGCGCCTGGCCGCGAATGCGGAAGGCCCGGAGGTAATCCACGCCTTTCACCTGCGCTCCGGCGTAGAGCCCGATCTTCTGCCCGGCATCGGGAACTTTTTGAAAATCGGGGCCGGCCATCAGATTTTCGAACGCCGCGGCACCTTCCACGTCCAATACCGTCTCCGCCGCCAGACCATAAGGAAATTGCGGCAGATCGGTGGGGATCATTTCCGCCCCTAGGGAATGCAGCACTGCCAGGGCGCGGCTGTAGGGCTCCTTCACCGGACTGTAGCTGGGCAGGCGGTCGGCGGGAAAATACCCCAAACGGAAACCGTGCAAGCTGGCGGGGCGGCCAGGATAGTGAAACGTTGCGTGCAAACAGGTCGGATCGCGCGGATCGGCGCCGGCGATCGCGGACAAGATGAGGGGCAAATCATCAATGCGGCGCGCCATCGGGCCCAATTTGTCCAAGGTCCAACTCAGCGCCATGGCGCCGGCGCGGCTGACGCGGCCATAGGTCGGCCGCAGGCCGGAAATGCCGCAGTAGGTGGTGGGATTGATGATCGAACCCCACGTTTCCGAACCGATGGCGAAGCCCACCAACCCGCCCGCGACCGCCCCACCGGGACCACTGGAGCTGCCCCCCGTCCAGCGCTTGGGGTTCCACGGGTTCCGGGCGGGTCCGGTGATCGCGGCCGAGGCGCTCTGGTAATTCCCCGCGCCGGCGAGTTCGATCATCGCCAGTTTGGCGACCAGCACCGCACCCGCCGCGTGCAGCCGGTTGACCACGGTAGCGTTGTCCTTGGGCACGCGGTGGGCGTAGGCCGGGCAGCCCCAAGTGGTGCGAATGCCCGCCGTATCGAGCAGGTCCTTGGCGCCCCAGGGAATGCCCTGGAGCGGGCCGCGCACGTGGCCGCGGCGGAAATCGGCGTCGGCGGCGCGGGCTTGGTCCAGTGCCAATTGGCCGGTGACGGTCACTACCAAATTGAGCTTGGGACCGATGCGGTGCAGCCGTTCCAGGTAAAACTCCGCCAGCGCCTCGGCGGTCGTTTCGCGGCGGCGGAGCTTGGCGCCGAGCGCCGCCACGCTCAGGAAGGCCGTGGCGGCAGGCAGCGCGGAGCGACGGACGGCGGGGCTAGCCGCGCTCATGCCTTGCCCTCCGGCGCCGCCACGAAAATGAAGGCCGGCTGGATCGCGTTGGTCAGCGGATACGCGCGCAGATGCGCCTCCGAGCGGGCGCGGCGCGGCGCGGCCTTGTGGTACTGCGCCATCTGCGCGGTGGTCAACGGGCTGGCGGCGGCCGCCGGCGCCGCGGCGGCATGCGAGGCATGGCACGCGACCGCGGGCAGCGCCGCGGCGGCGGGCAGCAATTTGGCAAAGGAGCGCCGGTTCATACGCTCCTACTCTATATCAAGGTCCGGCGCCCGGACAGCGCCGCGGGAGCGGGTGCGGCGGCTATTTGCGCCGGCTCTTGCCGGCGGGTTTCGGCTTCCGCGTCGCCGCCGGTTGTTCCGCCGGCTTTTCCGCGGCTTCCGGCGCGGCGCCGGGCTGGGCGGCAAGAATGCTGGCCAAGACCGCGTCGAAAGCGGCCTTCTTGTCCATCGCCCGGTCCAGGGAGCGCTTGCGCGCCCCGTGGCCATGCCGGTAGATGTGCTCGTGCTGGCAGGTGCGGCACCGCACCTTCACCACCTCCCCGTTGACCACCGCCACGATGGAATGGTCCATCAAGCGGGTGCAGCGGGAACAATGGTCCTCAATGGTGTCGCCGAGCCGCGGAGTCATGATGGTGCTGCCTTGCTAACCTTAATCCCATCCAGCGCCTGGGGCAACACCCCTGCGGCGGCTTTGCTATCATGGTTGTTTACCGCCGGTTACGACCGGCTGCACTACCCCGCAACGGCTGAGGAGATTCGGATTCATGGCGCGTGTTTGTGACATCTGCGGCAAGGGACCGCAATTCGGCAACCGGGTGAGTCATGCTCACAACGTGACCAAGCGGCGTTGGAACGTCAATTTGCAGTCGGTTCGGGCCAACATCAACGGCACGCACCGCCGCCTGCGCGTCTGCACCGCCTGCATCAAATCCAATAAGGTCACCAAGGCCTAGGCGGCGGAACGCTTGGCCGGGCCGCGGCGCCGTGCCGGGCGCGAGGGCTGTCCGCGCTAGGCGCTGGCGATCACGTCAATTTCCACTTTGACGTCGCGCGGCAGGCGGCGCACCTCGACAGTGGAGCGTGCCGGCGGCTCAGGCCCAAAGAAGGTCTGGTAGACCTCGTTCATGGCCACGAACTCCGTCATGTCGGCCAGGTAGACGGTGGTCTTCACCACGTTGTGCATCGTCACGCCGGCGGCCTGCAACAGCGCCTCGATATTCTTCAATACCCGCTCGGTCTGGGCGCGGATGTCCGCCTCCGGCAGCAGCGCGTTGGTGGCGGGATCGACCGGCACCTGGCCGGAGACGAAGATGAAGCCGTTGGCGCGCACCGCTGGAGAATATGGGCCGATGGCCCGCGGCGCCGCGGAACTGTGAATGACCTGACGATCGGACATGCCGCCGATTATAGCCCCGGCGAAGCGCCTATCGGCGCTGGCGGGGATAGCGCGCCGTCACCGTACCGGTGATGCCACCACGCGGCCGGAAGCACCCCTCCACCACGGCCCAGACCGGGTGGCAGGCGGCCACCACGTCGGCCAGGATCCGGTTCACCACATTTTCGTAGAAAATGCCCAGATCGCGGTACGCCAGCAAATATTCCTTCCAAGACTTCAGTTCCAAGCAGCGCCGCGCCGGGACGTAGGTGAGGCGAATCTCCGCAAAATCCGGCAGTCCAGTTTTGGGACATACCGAAGTGAACTCCGGCTGGACGATGCAGATTTCGTAGCCAGCGAACTGGTTGGGCCAGGTTTCGATCGCCGGCAACGGCGCCTCCAAACCGGCGGCGGCGTGGGCGTCGGTGTAGCGCCGGGCCGCATTGCGCACACGGCGTGCGGGGGAAGCCATACGTTGAGCATAGCCTAGGCGGCGCCACCGATGCGGCCAGCGCCAGCGGCGCTTCCGGCGCCGCCGCTGCTGTGGCATCCCAGGCGGCGGAGACGCCCCGGACGTTATGCCTTGACCGGCTGCTTCGGCTCCCGCGGCAGGCCGGCACGGCGGCGCAATTCGCCGTGCAACTCGGCGCCGAGCAGCAGCGCCAGCGCCAGCAGGTAAAACCACAGCATCAGCACGATCACCGCCCCCAGCGTGCCGTACACGGCATTGAAGTTGGCGAAGTGATCCACGTAGACCGCCAAGCCGATGGAAATGGCGATCCAGATGGCGAAGGTGGTCAGCGCCGCCGGCCACAGCCCGCGGCCGGAATGCTTCAGGTTGGGGGCCGTGTGGTACAGCAGAGCGATTGCCAAAATAAAGAACCCCACCACGACGCCCCACCGGATCAGCGGCCACGCCGCAGCCAGCCATTGGCTGGCCGCGGTGGCGCCGGTCAGCAGGTCCATCAGCCGCCGGCCCACCAGCAGCGCGCCCAAGGAGATGATGATCATCACTCCGGCGCTTACGGTCAATCCGAGCGCCAAGAGTTCGACTCGCCAATAGGGCCGGGTCTCCGGCACCTCATAGGCCCGGTTGAGAGCCGCGATCAAGCCGGCAAAGCCTTGGGACGCCGAGTACAGGGTCAGGGCAGTCCCCAAGCTCAACAGCCCGCGGTGCGAACCCGCCAGCAGTTGGCGCAGTTGGCGGCTCAAGAACACCGCGGTGCCGTGCGGCAATGACTGATACAGGTCGGCCGCGATGGCGTGGGTCACAGCCCGCAGATGGAGGGCGCCGGCGAGCGAGGCGATCAGCAAGAGCAGCGGAAACAGGGCAAACAAAAAATAATAGGCGAGCGCGGCGGCATAGTTCATCAGGTCGTCCTGAATGGTGGCGGCGACCACGGTGAACAGCAGCCTCATGGGCAGTGAGATGGGCTGTGTGGTATGGAAGTTGGCGCTTTTTTCTACATTGGGCCGAACCGGGGCTCACGGCGGCGCGTAGTGTTGGTCTAGGCGCAAGGAGAACGGTATGAGCGGAGCACGGACACGGTCAGTGATTCTGACGGCGGTGTTGGCGGCCTGGGTGGTGGCTCCAGCCTGGGCGGCGTCGCACTGGCAACGCACGTTTCAACTCACCGGACCGGCGGCGTTGCGGCTGAGCACTAGCCAAGGCGGCGTCCAGGTGCGGAGCTGGGATGAGAACACGATTCAGGTGCGCGTCCGTGTGCGCGGCTGGAGTATCGGTCCGGGTGGCGTGCGGATTACGGCGCGCCAGAACGGCGGCGAGGTCGCGGTGCGCATCCGCACGCCGCGCCACAATTGGGGTTGGGCGGACCACGATGTGCACGTCTGGGTGATGGCGCCGCGGCGGGTTCGTCTCCACCTCCGTTCCGGTGACGGCGATCTGAACATCCGCGGCGTGCACGGCCCGGTTTGGCTCCGCAGCGGCGACGGCGACATCACCGCCCAGGCGATGGCCAGCGGCGACCTGGTCGCCCACTCCGGCGATGGCAATCTCCGCCTCACCGGCCGGTTTGGCAGCGTTCAGGCCAGTTCCGGCGACGGCGACATTCATTTCCAGGCCGACACCGGCTCCGCCGTGCGCGGCGCCTGGATGCTGCGCACCGGCGACGGCAATTTGGCCGTGGTGCTGCCCGCCGGCCTGGCGGCGAACGTGGACGCCCGCACCGGCGACGGCGCCATCCACCTCGAGGGAGTGCAGCCGCAGGGCGGCGCCAACCGCCATCATGTGCACGGACAACTGCACGGCGGAGGCGGGCTGGTCGCCCTCCGCACCGGCGACGGTTCGATTCGGCTATCGCAGGAATAGCGCGGTGACGGCGCAAACCCGCCCGCGGGCCGCGATGTTCCGGCACCGTCGCTGGCGGCCGGGCCGGCGCCCCTGCGCAGCGCCGAGCGCTTGAGGCGGGCAATAACGCCTATCCCGGAATAGTCCCGCCCGAGGTGCAGCCCAGGCGGGCGGCGAGCAGCTGTAGAAGGCGCGCGCCGCCGGGAGCAGCACCGCGGCGCGCGCCGGCGTCCCGGGACCGCACCACGAAACCCGAAGCGGCGCTGCGAACATCCCGATGGGTGCGGAGGCGGGGCCTCAAGCTGAGGAGCGCGGGCGGGACGTCGGCCGGGGCGCCATCGTTCGCCCGGAGCGCCCGCCACGGTCCCGAAACCAAGGGCCGTGCGGCCATGCGAGGCCCTACGAGGCCGCTCCGTTGCGTGCGACGGGCCCAGGCTGCCTAACGCCAGGCGCTCGCCGCGCAGGGCGCTACGGCGCGACCAACGCTCTGTGTCTGTTAATCGCGGCGGTCACGCTGGTAAGCAGCGGACCAAAGGCGGAGAAGTCGATCCTGTCGGCGTTCGGTCGCACAACCTTGTGGGCGAACACCTTCTTACCGTAATGTTTGTCCCGGTCGAAGCCGTCGCTGGGGTTGAACGTCTTGCCGTCAACCTTTGTAGCCTTGACCTGCGCGTCGAAGAAGTCCTCGATCCTTGACTTGGCCCCTCCCGGCCCGGGCGGCGTCGGCACAGCGTACAGATTCTCAATGATGTGCACGAACGGCTCGCTGGGGTCGACATCCGCCTTGGACACCTTCTTTATCACCGTGCGGACGGGCCTTGCGCCGTCGTCATTGTCGTAAAGGACAATCACTGGCTCCGTCGGTCCGGGCCGCTCAAATCGCCTCGTCTCGCGCCCGTAGGCCCCGATGAACTTGGCCAGCACGCTGCTCCCGCCGCTCTCGAGGCCAAGGAGCCGCGCGGTGCTCGACTTCGGGTATTTATAGAGCCTGAGTTTTAGGCGAACGCCCCCGTTCCCCGCCGTCTCGGCCAGAGCGGGGAACGCCGCCGACAGGCTCCGGATCGCGTGCGTGAGGTAGACGTTGTCGGTGTCCCCCTCGCAGATGACCACGGGGGACTTGGCCGCAAAGAAGGTGCTGTAGACCAGGAACTCTCTGTAGACCCTCTCGTTCGATGACCGCCCCTCGGGGGAGGCGCCCGGAGCGTTGGGCCTGTTATAGGCCTCGATGCTGTGGATAAATCCCAGCATGCCGTGAAGCTCGCTGAGGGTGCCCGAACGTTCCCCCAAGATGGCCTGCCCATCGCTCTGTGTCACCCCAAGAACCTGGAATGCGCCGGTCTTGACGAGGCGGTGGACCATCGCGCGCACGTTCCGGCGGTATTCGCAGCGGACGTTCACCTTTTTGTTGACGACGAGGCCGGTTACCCTCTGGCGGGAGGTCCTGTGCATCTGACGTGTCTTCTCCGCGTTGACGTGAAAGCCGCTGCGCTCGATGGCCCTCTGCAGCGCTGCGCCGGGCAACCACAGGCGGGATGGGGCACACTCGTCGCCGGACGGCACGGCTATGTCCGCCGGGAAACCCTTCTTGTTCGTGGAGAATGTCAGGTCGTCCGCGTACCGGGAATAAGTGCACCCGGACGCCGACGCCAATTTCACTAGCCGCATGTCCAGCAAATGGGCGACAAGGTTGGAGATCACGGGCGAGCAGGGGCTCCCCTGCGGAAGCGAGTTTTCGTGGCAGGCGATCTGCGCGACCACGGTCGCGGTCGCCTCCCGCAACGCGAAGTCCCGGTCCCTCAACAGGAACCCCCGCACCCTTCCAAAGTTGATTGATGGAAAGAAGTCCTCCAGGTCGACGTTAAAAACCCAGCGGCGGTGGCGGTGCTCGCGAGCGTTGGTAATGATGGACCGCCCGCGCCTGAACCCGTGGGCCGTCCGGTCCTCGCGCGGCCTCGCGGCGTCTATTTCGCCGACGCAGTCCTGAAGAAGCTCAGATAGCCTGCGCTGCAGGAGCATCAATCCGCCAAGGGGTGCATTAATGGTTCGCTGCCCGCCGCTCCGTTTCGGGATTTGAAAGGCCCGGTACCTCGCCACCGCCGACTGCTTGTACAAGATGTATGAGACAGCCTTCGGCTTGAAGCCCAACAGCCCGGCAACGTCGCTGAGCGATGCGGCAGCCTTCAGGGCTGCGAGCCTCGACATTATTCCACCAAGGGCGGCCCACCGGCACTCTTACGCGAAAGTCACACGGACATGGTCACACGGGGCGCCGCTGATGATGCGAGTCAGCATAGCCTCTGACGTCTGGTTCAAATGCCACGAAACATGGCACAAAGTCTGCCGGTGAGCCACAGGGATTTTACCACGGCGCCCCGCCGCTCCCCGCGCCGCACCCCGCTGACGTCGGCGGGCGGCCAACCCCGTCGCAGCCCCGGAGTTTTCCCCGGCCTGCCTAAGCGCGCCCCCGGCGCAGCGGCCCAGCCAACCCGGCCGACGAGGCACCCAGCCGGCCGCCACCCGCGCCCCAGCCCGCCCGCCGCGTTTCGATTGGGACCCGGTGGCCTCTGGGACGGCCGGGCTCTGCCCGCGGACCGGCGGGGCCGCCGGCGCTCCCGGCCTAATACCCGGTGGCCTGAAACTCCGTCCAGGGATGGCTGGGCATGCTGCGCAGAAAGGGCTTCTGCCAGTCGTATTGCGGATGCGCCTGGAAAAACGCCGGCGCATTAAATCCGATTCCGTCCGGATGTCCCATGGCGGCTTCGATCTCCATCTTCGCCGCCATGGCCGAATCCGTCACCTTGGCTTGCACGGTGCCGCCCGGCCAGTACGGCGGCCAGCCCCAAATCTTGACGCCCCGCGGCGACAAATCGTTGTGGCCGCAAAGCGTGCGCTCATCGGGATCAATCTTGTGCTCAATCACGTCGTAATCGTCGGATTCCATCTTTTCGGCGATGGCGATATCAATCTTGCCCTTGTACTTCCGCCGCAACTGGTCCCAGCGCAGGTGCCGCGCGTTCGGACTGCTGGCCAAGTCGTGGGGATTGAATCCCGTGGTTTCCGTTTTGATCAATGCCGGATCGCTAGCAAAGTTGGAGCCGACGTACATGCCATTCTTCGTCCGCCAAATCTCCTGGTGCGTCAACCCCAGCTCCACGCGCGCGATCTCGTTGGTTTTGCGGTCGCCGAGCAGCCAGTCGTTGGCGTAGCCGCCGTTGTTGCCCTTCATCATGATGGCGATCCACTGGCTGATGTTATGGGCGTACTGCAAGGCCTCGCGGGAGCGAACGAACTCCGGGATGCCGTTGGGATCGTAGCCGAAAAACTGGCTGATGGTCGTTTCCGTCACCATCAGCCCGGCGCTGTTGATGCCGAAATCGTCGTCGCTGGTAATCACTCCCGGAAATCCGTCCATCAAGATATGCAGCCCATGGTCGGGCACGATGTCGTAGATGATGTTCCAATCCTCGCCCGGGAAATAGCTGGTCCAATTGTTATGGCCGATGACGATCTTGCCGTCCTTGGTATAGCTGCCGGTGGCCACGAACGCGCTGCAATTGCCCGGGGCCACCAGCCGCGCCACCTTGGGCTCATGGTGCTGGGCGTCATACCAAGGGACGTAGTATTCCGGCATCTCCTCGAATGCGTTGAGGATGATGACATCGCCCAAATCCGCGTGCACGCCGCGCGCGGCCAATCCCTCCGCGATGCCTCGCAGCTCCTGGACATACTGCCGCGGAATATGGGGAAGCATCATGTGCATCGCCGCGTGGTGCAGCCAGGCCCAGCTCTTCTTCGTCTCTCGCGGCATGGTGACGTGAAAGCCGCGCAGCACGCGGGCAATCTCCGGCGCCAGTAAGTAGCCGTTCTGGTACCCCAACTGCCGCGGCGACCCCTGCAAATGGACATAGATCCAGCCGTGCCGGACCGGCCGGCGGTAGGAGCCCGCCAGCAGCCGGCGATTGCCTGGGGGCAGCTTCTGGGGCGCGGGCGCGGCGGCCCATGCGGCACAGGACGCCAGGGCAATCGCCAGGGCGGCAATCGCTCCAGTTCGAAGACCGGCAACAAGATGGCGCATCGTTCCTCCTTGGGGAACTAAACGCGCCAGTTTACCGCAAATGGTTGCCTGAGCCCTAGAATCAGCGATTCCGCCGCATCCGCTTGACGCGCGACCGCGCGCCTGGCGTTAGGCCGCTCGCTGGGCCGCTTCCCGCGGCCCCAGTCGGGCCAGCGCGGCGCGATAGCCGGCCATCGTGCCGACATCCCAATATTCGGTTCCGGCGCGGTCGGCCGTCACCCGGCCCCCAGTGGAGATCCAAGCGTTCAACAGATGGCCCAAAAACTGGTCTCGCCGCCCCGGCTGCTGCCACAAGCGATGCAGCGCCAGCAGATCAGCGGCGGGCATGGCCACCGCTCCCCACACGCGCCGGTCGCTGGGCCCCGGGGTTTTCACCTCGACCCGCGCCACGGTTTCCGGCCCTTGCCAGGCGACCGCGTCGAAATGCTCCGGCGCAGCCACGGGAAACGTGACCAAGTGTACGCGATCCCGTGGGGCGGCCGCCAAGGCCTGTTCCGGGAACCAGATGGTATCCGGCAGCCCGATCAACAACGGCTCCTCGGCTTGCAAGAACGGCACGGCGCGAAACAGAGCATCGCACAATCCCAACGGCGCGGGCTGGATGGCGTACGCAATGGCCATGCCCGCATAGGCCGCGCCGAAATAGCGGATGAGGTCGGTTTTGTCCGGGGCCACGACCATCAGCACCCGATCGGCCCCAGCCCGTGCCATACGCGCTAACAGGTATTCCGCCACCGCGCGCGGGCGCTCCACTCCCTGGGCGTCGCGCCAGACGCCCACGGGCAAAAGCTCCTTAGAGCCCCCCAGGGGCTGCAGCCGGGTGGCCGCCCCCGCCGCTGGAACAATCCCCAGCACTCCAGCTCAGATGCGGCGCCCAGGGGATGTGGTTTTTTATTGCAAAGCCCCGGCCATAAGGCTACATAGTGAAAGGGTACGCTGGCTTTGTCATGCCCGCCCCCAGCCCCGCAACGCCGCCAATTGCCCTAACGATTGCCGGCTTTGACCCCACCGGCGGCGCCGGCATTTCGGCCGACCTGAAGACGTTTGCCGCCAACCATTGCTATGGCGCCGCCATCATCACCGCGCTGACGGTGCAGAACACACAGGGCACGCGCCGCTATGAAGCCGTCGCGGCCGGCCTGCTGGCGGAGCAACTCGACTTTCTCCTCGCCGACATCACTCCCGCAGCGGTCAAAATCGGCATGTTGGCCAATGCGGAGATTGTCGGTGTAGCCGCTGCCGCGCTGCGCCCGCTCTCCGCCGCCATAGTCTTGGATCCGGTACTGCGCGCCAGCAGCGGCGCCGAACTGCTCGACCGGGCCGGCCGCCAAGCTCTGCTGCGCGAACTGCTGCCCCTCGCCGCGGTCATCACCCCCAACCTCGACGAAGCCGCCATTCTGACCAGCCGCCCCGTGACCAATGAAGCGCAAATGGCGGACGCGGCGCGCGCCCTGCGCGACCAAGGCGCCCGCGCCGTCGTCGTCACCGGCGGCCATCTCGAACGCCCCGTGGATATTCTTGTCAGCGACGGCGCCCCCATTCCTATCGGCGGCGACCGGGTGCGGACCGTTCATACCCATGGAACCGGCTGCACGTTTTCCGCCGCCGTGGCGGCTAATCTGGGGCAGGGAAAAGCGCTGACCGACGCGGTAGTCCAAGCCAAAGCCTATGTCTGCGCCGCGCTGCGCGCCGCCTACCCCGTGGGCGGCGGCGTCGGCCCGCTGCACCATCTTTTCCGTTTGCAGGAACCGCTTCGGCCCAAAAACATCGATCCCGCGCCGATTGCGGAGTACACCACCCGCTAGCCGGCACGGTCTGCCGCGCCGGACGCCATATCGAGACGCGAGGCCCGACTCCGCCCCGCGGTTAGGCCAGCATCCCCCGCAACAGGTGGAGCGGCAGGCCCATGACGTTGGAGTAACTGCCTTCAATGCGGGGAATGTACTGCGCCGCCGGGCCCTGGATTCCATAAGCGCCCGCTTTGTCCAGTGGCTCGCCGCTGGACACATAGGCCGCAATTTCCGCGGCAGAAATTGGCGCGAACCACACCCGCGTCACCTCCGCGGCTTCGGCCGCCGCCGTGCCCGGACGCAGCACGCACAACCCGGTCCAAACCTCATGCATTTGGCCGGAAAGGCGCGCCAGCATGGCGACCGCCTCGGCCGCATCGGCCGGTTTATTCAGGATTTCTTCCGCCAAAACCACCACCGTATCCGCGGCCAAGATGGGCGCCGAGCCCCGCTCTTGCGTTTGCACCATCGCCGCCGCAACCGCCTCGGCCTTGGTCCGCGCCAGCCGGCGCACCAAATCGGGCGCTGCTTCTCCCGGTCGCGGAGACTCATCCACGTTGGCGGGCCACACCCGCACGTCATCGCCAATTTGTTGCAATAGTTGCCTTCGCCGCGGCGAGGCGCTGGCTAAGATCCATTCCATGAGAGGGCCAAGTCTATAGGGGCGCCGGGCGTGCCCGCCGCCGCAATGCCGCCGCCTATCCCCGCGAACGGGGGCGAGTCAGCGGATCAAGCGCTTCCCTGCCGACGGCGCCAGACGCCGAGTATCGCACGGGCGACCGCCGGGCCGCTGGAGAACGGCGGCCGCGTCCACGCTAAGGCGGCAATGGCGCTGCCGGGGAGCCGCAACCTGACGGCGGGCGGAGATTCAGGACCGCCTGGCTCCAAGGCTCCAGTTCGGTACAATGAACCTGCCGGGATTTCCACCGCCAACTTCGGTGTCTTAATGACTCTGGCCAGTCTGCTCGTATTCGCCCCCAGCGGCTTCTGGCAATATGTCCAGCAGCAGTGGCTCAACACGACGTTCACCGTGGGCGCGTCGGGCGGACCGTTGTACCAGCCCAATGCCTTTGACCTTTCCCTGCTAATCCCGTATTTCACCGTCCTGACCATTCTGGCGTTCTACGGCTGCCACCGCTACGCACTGGTTTTTTTCTATTACAAAAACCGGTCCCGCCGCGCCAAGGAGCCGGCGGCGCGTTTCGCCGAATTGCCGCGGGTGACGGTGCAGTTGCCGATCTACAACGAACAGTTCGTGGTCGCCCGCCTGGTCGAGGCGGTCTGCCGTTTGGATTATCCCCGTGACCGGATGGAAATCCAATTGCTCGACGACTCCACCGACGAAACGACCGCGGTCGCCCGGGAAGTGGTACAGCGCTACGCGGCGCAGGGATTTCCCATCGTCTTGCTGCATCGCGACAACCGCGAGGGGTTCAAGGCGGGGGCGCTGCAAGCCGGAATGGAAGCCGCCCATGGCGAGTTCATCGCCATCTTCGACGCCGATTTCGTTCCGCCGGCCGACTTCCTGCGGCGCACGATGGATTTCTTCACCGACCCCCAGTTGGCCATGGTGCAAACTCGCTGGGGGTACATCAACCGGGACTATTCCTGGCTGACGCGGATTGAAGCCATCCTGCTGGATGGCCATTTCGTTTTAGAGCATGGCGCCCGCTACCGCACCGGCCTGTTCTTCAACTTCAACGGAACCGCGGGCGTTTGGCGCCGCGCCGCCATCGAGTCCGCCGGCGGCTGGCAGCACGACACCCTGACCGAAGACACCGATCTCTCCTACCGCGCCCAACTCGCCGGCTGGAAGTTCCTGTATCTGCCCGAGGTGGAATGCCCCTCGGAGCTACCCGCCGAGATGAACGCCTTCAAGGTGCAGCAGGCGCGGTGGGCCAAGGGGCTGATTCAAACCTCGCGCAAGATTCTGCCCCGGCTGCTGCGCCGCAAGGACGTCAGCCGGCACCAGAAGATCGAAGCCTGGTGCCACCTCACGGCCAACATCTCCTATCCGTTGATGATCGCCCTATGCGCCCTGGTGCTGCCGGCGATGATTGTCCGTTTCTATCAGGGCTGGTTCCAGATGCTGTACATTGACCTGCCCTTGTTTATCGCCGCCAGTTTTTCCATCTCTTCGTTTTATATTGCGGCGCAGCGTGAGCTGTACCCGAAATCCTGGTGGAAAACCGTGCTCATAATGCCGGTGGTGATGGGCGTAGGCATCGGCCTGGCCGTCACCAACAGCCGCGCGGTGCTGGAAGCGCTGCTGGGCATCAAGAGTTCCTTCCGCCGCACTCCGAAGTTCGGTTTGCAGGCGCGTGGCCAAAAGGTGGGCAAGAGCAAATACCGGCGCCGCACCGGCTGGGCGCCGCTGATCGAACTGGGCCTAGGCGCCATCTTTTTTTGGGTGGCGATCTTCGCCTGGCAATGCTCCAACTTCATTACCATCCCCTTCATCCTGCTCTTCGTCATGGGCTTTTGGATCACCGGCTTAGCCTCGCTGTTGCAGGGCCGCTTCCATCGCCGCCGTCCGGCGACCGCCAGCGCGGATGAGCCCCAGCCCCAGCCGGCCGTGCTGGCCGGCTGAGCGCCGCGGACCACCATCACCCGCCTGCGTGGGCCAGAACCCCGGCCGCCTAAGCCGTTTGGTCGGTGCCCCGCGGTCCGGGCGCGGATGACGCACCTGCTGCCCCGGGCAAGTTGCTTTGCCGGGATGGTGTTCGGGGCCAGTGCGGGGCTGGTGCGGGCTTGGCTCGATTTTGGGACGGTCCGGGAGTGGCCCGCGACCTGGGCCTCATTGCTAGCTGGAACGCCGCGCCGCGGGCAAAATCAGTCCCGAGAACCGTCTCATTCTTTGCCCGTTTGCCGCGCTAACGCCTTGATTCGTAATACGGAAAATGAGACTCGCCGCGGCCGCCGAGGGCCCCAAAGCCGGGGCGGGACCGAGTGTTCTCGGGCGACGCGCTGGGGGATAAATGTGCTGCGGCGGCGGCAAAAGATACCGCGATGAGAGTGGGCAGCGCCGCCGGCGGCGATCAGCCCTTGCCGCCGACGGGTTGCAACGTCTCTACCGGGGTCAGCCAGCCTCGGTTATCTTCGCGTTCCCCCGTGACGATGGCAAAAAAGCGGCGCTGAATCGCCTCGGTTATGGGCCCGCGTTTGCCGGCGCCGACTGGGACCCGATCCACGGACCGGATCGGCGTCACCTCCACCGCGGTGCCGCAAAAGAACATCTCGTCGGCCACGTACACCGCCTCGCGCGGTATCGGCTCCACGCGGCAGGGGATACCCAGATCGGCGGCAATGGTGACGAGGGTGTCACGGGTGATGCCGGGCAGCACGCTGTTGCTCAACGGCGGCGTCACCAATTCCCCGTCGCGCACCAGAAATAAATTCTCGCCGCTGCCTTCGCTGATGAACCCCTGCATATCCAGCGCGATGCCCTCGGAGTACCCATTGGTCACCGCTTCCATCTTGATCAGCTGCGAGTTCATGTAGTTGGCCGCCGCCTTGGCCATGGCCGGCAAGGTGTCCGGCGCCATGCGCCGCCAACTGGAGATGCATACGTCCACGCCCTGCTCCAGGGCATCGCCGCCCAGATAGCGGCCCCATTCATATGCGGCGATGTACACCTCAATCGGATTTTCCCCAGGCAGCACGCCCAGGCTGCCATAGCCGCGTAGCACCAATGGGCGCAGGTAGGCGGCCGCGAGGTGGTTTTCGCGGATCACGTCCACGCAGGCTTGCTCCAGCGTCTCGCGCGCAAATTCCGGCGCCATCCGGTAGATCTTGGCGGAATTGATCAACCGCCGCACATGCTCGGGCAGACGGAAAATGGCAGGTCCGCGCGAAGTTTGATAGCAGCGGATGCCTTCAAACACCGCCGAACCATAGCTGACCACATGAGACAGGACGTGGATTCGCGCATCGTCGAAGGGAATGAACCGGCCGTTATGCCAAATCTTCGCGGTTTTTTTGATCGCCATCGGCGTTTCCGTATCAAGGGAACTGCAACCCCAAATTATACCGGCCCCGTTCTCCGCCGGCCGCGACCGCCCCCCTACCGTCCGGTTGGGGCTCCTGGACGGACAGTCGCCGCGGAACTTGCTGTCGCGGTCCGGGCACTGACCGGGTAGGGAAAACCACCCGACCAATACGTCGTGGGATTGGCCAGCATCGCCGGCATGGCCCGCATCGCCACGCCATAGAAATTGCCCGCATTCCACAACTGGAAGCCATCCCCGTGCTCATGCCACGCGGTGCGCACCTGCACCTGGATGTAGTGCGGGCTGTAAATATGCGTGTGCCAGGAAAACGCCTGCAACCACGGCCGGATCACCACGCCCGTACCCCGGGTGGCGCGGTCAAAACGCTGCATGGATATGCGAATAAAATGCTTGGGCCGGTCGCCGGGATTGGGAATGTCGTCGAAGTGGAAAAAATGGGACGGATAGATCATCGGGCAGAGAACGTCACAGTAGTAGGACAAGGCCACGATGTCCTGCCCTGTGTTGGCCACGTCGCGTGGCCGCGCCCAGCCCATGACCCCAAACACATCCAAAGACAAATGGACGTGGTAGGGCCGCAACTCCTGGCGAACTTTGTAGACGAATTGCGTGATGACATCGGCGCGAGTCCAATGCGGATGCACCTTTTGGTAGTAGAACTCGGCGTCTTTTTGGTGCCCGACGACCGGAAAGCGGATGTAGTCGAGTTGCAGTTCATCCACGCCCGCTTGCGCCACTTCCTTGGCCAGCGCTAGGTTGTAGCGCTGCACCGCGGGCAGGGACGGGTCCGGATAGCGGCCCTGATACCACAAGCCGCCGGTGGCCCGGGAATGGATGCCCAACTCGGGATGGGCATGCACCAGGCGTTCGTCCTTGAACAGATCCTGCCGGGCAATGACGTACAACCCATGGGCGTGCATCCATTGCACCCAGGCATGCAAGTTTTGGATGTAGGGCCGGGCATAGTGATTCGCCAGCGGCAAGCCGGAGTTGAAGCTCACCACGCCGTCTTCATCCTTCACGTTGAAAACGATGGCGTTGCCGCCGGCGGCGCGCCATTCCTGGGCCAGCCGCTTGCCCCGCGGCATGCCGGCAACGACCCCGGTCAGATAGAGGGCGCGGATCTCGGTGGTTTTGCTGGTGGGCACGCGGCCGTCCGCATAGCCGGGCGCCGGGCCGCTCGCCGCAAGCGCCAGCAGGGACATGGCCAGCAGCAGCGCCGCCACGCGCATGCACACGCTCCGGCACGGCACGGATCGGCCGCCGCTGACATCAGTTGGGTTCACAGTACCCGCCCCTTGTCCTCCCATCCCGTGGCCGCCGCCTGCGGCCAGCACCGGATGGTTCCATCGAATGTACACCGGAGTGGATCATATGCAGCGCTGGCTCAAGACCAGCGGAACCACGGTCGTCAGCCTGGACGTAAGACCAGCCGCCACGCCCGCGGAACCAGCCGGCGTGCGCCCGCCTAGGGCGGCTCGCCCGGCGCACCCCACCCCCCACGAATGGGGCGTACGGACAACGTCCGTTTTCAGCCTCGGCATCTATTGAACGTGGTGGGGCTATCACCACCACGGCTGCAAATCACAGCCGCACAAATGGTTTGGAAAGGACCGACAACATGGCCTTCGTGCGCAAAAAGGGCAAATCCTACTACCTGGTGCACAACGTGCGTGAGGACGGACGGGTGCGGCAGGTCCACCTGGCCTGCCTGGGTAATCGTCCCCGGGTCACGGAAGAAGTGGTGCAGCAGGTTCGCCAGGCGCACCCTGGCTTGGAAATTGATTGGGCGGCGGTGCGACAGCGAGCCAATGAAAGCTTTGCATCGCCGTTTGCCGACCCCGAGGGGGTGCGCCAACTGTCCCGCGGGATTCGTGGCTTGGTGATGGACCTGAACGAACTGGATTGGGAGCTGGTGGCGCGCCACGCCGCCGGCGAAACGCAGGAATTGGTACAGGACCTGCGCACCTTGCGCGGCGCGCTGGACGCCAAGCTCTCCGCTTGGACCAGCCGAGCGCCCAGTTCCACCCCCACCAACGCCACCAGCCTGGAGACGCGCAAGTTCGGCAGCTAAAGGGAACCAGAGTTCAGGCCGCCCCAAGGCGTCCCCGCGGGCGGCGTGCAGGGAGCGATTGCGTGGCCAAAATGCAAGCCAAATTCGGCAGCCGGGAAATCTTAGATCCTTCGCGCAGATGCGAGGAGGCGAGACAGTTTGACGCCACCGTGCGCGCCAAAGTCGTGGGGCAAGGCGCGGCCCTGGAAACCCTGGTCGAGATCTACCAGACCTTTCTCGCCGGCCTGCAACCGCCCAACCGGCCCATCGCCAATCTGCTGTTTCTCGGCCCCACGGGTTCCGGCAAGACCCGCACCGTGGAAGCCATGGCGGAGACGCTGTTCGGCGATGCGCGCGCCGTCATCAAAGTGGACTGCGCCGAATTTCAGCACAGCCATGAAATCGCCAAACTCATCGGCTCGCCTCCCGGCTACCTGGGACACCGCGAAACCCATCCGGTGCTCACGCAAGAGGCGCTCAATCAGTGGCACACCGATCGCGCGCGGCTCAGCTTGGTGCTGTTCGATGAGATCGAAAAGGCCAGCGACGCCCTGTGGCAACTGCTGTTGGGCATCCTGGACCGCGCGACGCTGACGCTGGGAGATAACCGGCGGGTGGACTTTTCGCAAACCATGATCTTCATGACCAGCAATCTGGGCGCCGCGGAAATGTCCAACCTGGTGGAAGGCGGCCTGGGCTTCAATCCCCCCGCTGCCGGCCCCAGCGCATTGCTGGACGGCAAGGTGGAACGGGTCGCGGTGGAAGCCGCCCGGCGCAAGTTCTCGCCGGAGTTCATGAATCGCATTGACCGCACGGTCGTGTTCCACAATCTCCGCCCGGAAGACCTGGCGAACATTTTGGAGATCGAACTGGCCCGCGTGCAGCAGCGGATTCTGGCCGCCAACGGCCCCCACCCGTTTTTGTTTCAATGCACTGCCGGACTGAAGGACTTCCTATTGCAAGAAGGTTATGACCCCAAATACGGCGCGCGGCACCTGAAGCGCGCCATCGAACGCAACCTGGTTTCGCCGCTGGCCAAGCTGATGGCTACCGGCCAAGTCAAGCTGGGGGACATGGTGCGCGTGGATTTGGACCCGGCGGGCCGTTTGCAGTTCACACGCGAAGCAGAAGGCGTGCTGACGCCGATGTACCGCGAGGGGTTTGCCACCGAGTACGCGGTGGCGGCGGCTTCCGGCGGCCGCCGCGGCGGCCGCCGCATGGACTTTCCGATCGCGCTGGACAACAAATAGCCCGGCGGCGCTGCTAGCCGCCGGCGCGGCAGATCAAGGAGGCGGCATAGCCCGCGCCGAATCCATTGTTGATGTTCACCACCACCACGTTCGAGGCGCATGAGTTGAGCATCCCCAGCAGCGCCGCCAGGCCGCCGAGGCTAGCGCCGTACCCCACGCTGGTGGGAACGGCGATCACGGGCACGCCCACCAAGCCTCCAACCACGCTGGGCAACGCTCCTTCCATGCCCGCCGCCACGATGATGACCTGTGCCGCCGCCAGCGCATGCCGCTCCGCCAGCAAGCGGTGCAACCCGGCCACGCCGACGTCATAGATGGCGCGCACCGGGCTGCCCATGGCTTCCGCCGTCAGCACCGCTTCCTCCGCCACGGGGATGTCGCTCGTTCCCGCCGCAAGCACCAGAATGCCATTTTCCGCCGCCCGGCCGCCGCGCGATCCGCCGCGCCGCCGCGCGGGGCGGGCGGTGCGCAGCGTGATCACCCGCGACAAGGGGTGATATTTGGCCGCGGGCAGGCGGCGCCGCACCGCGCGGTAGCAGGCGGCGTCGGCGCGGGTGATCAGCAGGCTGGGCGAATGCTTGGCGATGGTGGCCGCGATCGCTGCCACTTGGACCGGCGTTTTGCCCGCCGCCAGGATCACCTCCGCCATGCCGTGGCGCAAGGCGCGGTGATGATCCACGCGCGCGAAGCCCAAATCCTCGAACGGCCAGTGGCGCAGGCGTTCCGCCGCCTGCGCCGGGTTAATCTGCCCGGCGGCGACCGCCGCCAAAATCGCTTCCAAACGGTCTGGATTCACGGCTCGATTGTAGCGGAGCCGGCGGTGGCCAGCAGAAAGACGCGCGCGGGGCGGCGCATGCGGAACTGATAATCCGCCGTGACCGCGGCCGCAAACGCCTCCGCATGGCCAGCGGCGACCAGGTTCACCGTGCAACCGCCGAACCCGCCGCCGGTCATTCGCCCGGCCAGAAATCCCGGCGCCGCCGCGGCCGCCTCCACCATGGCGTCCAGTTCCGGACAACTGACTTCGTAATCGTCCCGCAAACTGGCATGCGAGGCGGCAAAGACGGCGCGCAGTCGCGGCCAATCCGCCGCCCGCAGAGCGGCACAGGCCTCCGGTACGCGGGCATTTTCCGTCACCACATGCCTCGCCCGCCGCGCCACGACCGGATCCAGGTCGCCGCCATATCGCGCCAGCGCCTCTGGGCTCACGTTGCGCAAGCTGCGCAGGCCCGGCAGATGGGCCGCCAAGCCGGCGACGGCGGCCTCGCATTCCCGGCGCCGCTGGTTGTATGCCGAACTCGCCAGCTCGTGGCGGACGCCGGTGTGGCAAACGGCCAGGACCGCTTCCCCGGGGAGGGGGATATATTCCGTGGCCCGGCTGCGGCAGTCCAAAAGCAGCGCCGCGCCGGCACGCGCCAGCACCGCGCTGGCTTGATCCATGAAGCCGCAGTTCGCCCCCACCCACTCCCGTTCCCCCGCCTGTCCGGCCAAGATCAGATCCCAGCCCAGCGCGGGTAACGGCCGATCCTCTCCCGCCAAGCGCAGCAACGCCAGCCCGGAGGCAATCTCCAGGGCGGCGGAGGAGCTCAGGCCCGCCCCCGGAGGGATCTCGCTGGCCAGCCACAGCTCCGCTCCCGCGTCTGCCAGCCCCCTGTCGGCCATGGCGCGCGCCGTGCCCGTGACGTAATCGGTCCAGTCGCCGCGTGGCCGGCGGGCCGGCAAGGGAACCTCGAGCACACCGGGAAATTCGCGGCTGGCCAGGCGCAGCACCGGCTGCGGCAGGCGGCGGCCGGCGGCATAGGTGGCCAGGGAAAACGCCGCGGGCAGGACCAAGCCGTCGTTGTAATCGGGGTGTTCGCCGATCAGATTGACGCGCCCTGGGGCGCGCGCCACCAGGTCCGGCGCGCCGCCGAAAGCGCCGCGAAATCCCGCCGCCACGTCCGCACGCGAGATGCTCGCGGTGCTCATGCACCCGCCGCCGCGGCGATGGCGGCCCGCAGCCGCGGCGCGCATTCCTCCGGCAGCGTGTCGTTGATGAAGGTGCCGGCGCCGCTTTCGCAGCCGGCCAGGTACTTCAGCTTGTCCGCGGTGCGGTGCGGCGGCAGAAATTCGAAATGCAGATGCGTGTACCGCTCCCCGGCCCTGCCCGTCGGGCGCTGGTGCAACAGCATGATGTACGGCAGCGAGAAGCCAAACAAGCGGTCGTAGCCCGCGGTCACCGCCCGCAGAGCGCGCGCCAGCAGCATCGCTTCCCCGCCCTGCAAATCGGTGATCGCGGCCAGGTGACGGCGCGGCAGCAGGTGCACCTCATAGGGATAGCGGGCATAAAAGGGAATCACCGCGGTGAACGCCGCGTTCTCAAACACCACCCGGCGCCGCTCGCGCCGCTCCCGCCGCAGGCTGTCGCAAAGCAAGCAGCGCCCCTGGCGCCGCCAATGCGCCCGCATCGCCGCCAGTTCCCGCGCTGGGATCGGCGGCAGGAAGGGAAAGGCGTAGATCTGCCCGTGCGGATGGGCCAGCGTGACGCCGATTTCGGCGCCTTTGTTTTCGAATATCAGGACATAGCGGATGCCCGGCCGGCGGGAAAGTTCCTGAAAGCGCTCCTGCCATACGGCGATGAGCTGGGCGATGCGTTCGGGCGCCTGCGTGGCCATGCTGCCATCATGCCGCGGCGAATACACTACCACTTCGCAGGCTCCCGCAGCTGGCCGCACCGGCGTGAACGCCGTTCCCCGCAGCGCGGGCCGAGGCGGCCGCCGACGCAGCGAAGGGAATTTGTTCTCGAAGACGGCGATCTCGAAATCCGGGCGCTGGATCTCGGTCGCAAATGCCCCCGGCCGAGTCGGACACAGCGGGCAGAAACCCGGCGGGGGATGGAACGTACGGTCTTGACGCTGGGTGGCGGTAATTACCCATTCTTCGCGCAGCGGATTCCAACGCAGTTCGGACATCGGCCTATCGGCGGGGACGGCGGCACGGCGCGGGCGCCTGGCGCCGCGAGGACGGACTCGGGGTGGGCGTGGGCGTAGCCGGCTTCGCCCGCGGCGCGGCGGCGGGGAAGGTATACAGCAGCAGATAACGGCCGTCGGGTTTGACTATGCGCTCACACTGCATCGAACGTTCCCTCCGCGCGGGATATCCGCGCCGCATCGGCGCCGGGCCGCGGCAGATGGCTCCCAGCCCGCGCGTCCCCACGAACACGGGATGGGCAACGCGGCGGGAAACGCCTATTGTACATGCTGGAGTTGAGGATGCTTTTGCCGCATCCATGCCGGCGCCGGCTCATGGCGCCGGTGCTGGCGACGATGCTGCTGGCGCCGGCCGCGGCCCGGCTCCATGCGGCTGCCAGGCCGCCCGCCACGCCGCTGGACAACGCGGCCATCGTGAGCTTGTTGCGGCTGGGGTTCTCGCCGGCGGTGATCGCCGCCAAAATCCGCCAAGCGCACCTCGTGCGGTTCGACATTTCCCTGCCCGCCCTGGCGCGCATGCAGGCCGCGGGCGCCACGCCCGCCATTCTGCTGGCGATGATCGAGCGGGAAACGCCCCACCGCGGCCGCCGCGGCGCGCGCATCCGCCGGCGCCGTTCCGCCGAACTGGCGCAACCGTTACGCCGGCTCGCACCGCCCGCGGCGCGGCCCCCCGGACCGCCGATTGTCTATATTTGGGATCGCAGCCGCGCCGGCTTGGCGGCCCGCTGCTGGAGCGAGCTGCACAAACACTTCCCGCTGCGCTTGGCGTTTTCGCCCGCGGACGCCGATTGGCTATTGGTGATTACGGCCCAGGGCCGGGGCTTGCGCCGGAAGGAAACGCTCCAGGTCTTTGACAACCGGACGCAACTGTTGCTGTGGAGCGGTCAGGCGGACGTAGCGCCATTCCGCCGCAGCGCGATTCGCCGCCTGGCGGACCGGTTCTGGCAGCGGGAAGGCGCGGCCATGAAAAAGGGCGGCGCGGCCGGCACACAGGCCACCCCGCCGCCCAAGCGTGGTTAGCGCCGCCGGAGATCAGCCCCCGGCGCACGGCGCCGCGCTACTTCTTGGGCGGCGCGATGGCGTCCTTGACCGCCTTCGAGACGCGGAACTTCACCACGGTTTTCGCCGGGATCTTGATTGCTTCCCCGGTTTGCGGATTGCGCCCGGTGCGGGCTTTGCGCTGCTGCTTCACCAACTTGCCCAGTCCGGGCAGGGTGAACTGGCCCGACCGTTTGGTCTCCTTCACCGCCAAAGCGGCAAGCGAATCCAAATACTGGGCGGACACTTTATTGCTGATGTCATTCGCCTCCGCCAGTTGGCGGACCAGCGCGGTTTTGGTCAATGCTCCTGCCATGCACCCTCCTTAGGGGTTTTACCGAAAGCGCAGCCATTGTACACGACTGCGCGCACGGAATGGGCATGTTTAGCGGGTTTTTTTCTTATCTGGCGGGGTCGGGCCTTGACGTTAGCGGCAACTGCACTCAGGCTAGCGCGCGCACGCGAGTCACCACTTCCGCCGCTCCGGCCTCTTCCGGCCAGACCGCCAGCGCCGCGCTGCCTTGATAGACCCGTTGGGCGCCCCCTTCGGACTGGGATACGGTCCAAATTGGGCGTACCCACCAGGCAACCGCGCCGGGAGCATGCAATTCGATGCGGCATTGCCGCCATCCGTCTTCCAGCGCCAGCCATTCGCCGGCGTGCACCCCGCTCCAACTTAGCGGCTCCCATTGCTCGCCCAACCGCCAGCCTCGATCTTGGGCGGCGGGCGCCAACAGATTAAAGACCATCTCGATGCCGAGCTTGCGCGGATTTCCCTGCGGCGGCCCCGCCGGCCAGCGCAGGCGGCAGTGCAGCGCATCGGGCGCACCGGCGGCGAAGCCCAGCCATTTTTCCAGCCGCTGGGCCCCGTCCGAGGCGGCCTCCAGCCGCACTCCCGGCTCATCCGGCGCCACTTCAACCACCTGCCAAATCCCCCCTGCCAAATCAGGATCTTCCTCCAATCCAAGCCGCTCATAATCCGCAAACTGCCGATTCGCTGCCAACCAATAAACCCGTGCACTGTGGCAGGCGTAGCGGTCATATTGCAACCAACCGCTCATGTCTTCGGCTAATTCCGTGGCGGCGCCCGGTAAGCCGGCGGGGTTTGCGCCCAGCCGCGCCCGCAGCGCCTGATGGTAGACCTCCGGCCGGCGCCGCAGCGAATTGAGCAAATTCGCGTCGGCGGGCAAATAGTCGAACTCGGCGATGCTGCCGCCATCGCAGGCCTGGACCACGGCGCGCAACAGCGGGGTGCGCAGTTCGATCTCCTCATAGCCGTCGCAATCCCAATCGCCGCGCCGCACGGCCGCCGGCGGGGTCAGCGTGGCCAAAAGGCGGTCGGCGGCGAGCAAATGGGTATAGACGCTGTTGCGCAAGTTGGGCGCGTAGAGCCCGCCAAAGAGCCCGTGCCAATAGGCGTCGTTGCATTCGGCGGCCAGCAAGTGCGTCCGCGCCGCGGCCACCCGCGCCTGCTCCGCATCGGATTTCAGTCCAGGTCCCGCCACCTCCTGCCACTGATGGCTGAGGTCGAGCGCCCGCTTGTGCATGGCGTTGGCTTCGGCATACTTGGCCAGAAAACTCCGCCACGGCGCCCCCGCCAGAAAGCGATGAAAGGGCGCTACCGCGGGATCGGCGCGGGCCCGCCCGAACTCCTCGGCCGCCGGCATAGGCAGCGCCCACTGCATCATCTCCGGGTAGGACGCCGTGGGCAGGTAGGCCAAACCCAAAGGCGGGTGGCGTTGCAGGTAGTCCGAGATCGTTGTCGTCTCCACCTGGCTCCCCAGCGCCTCCAGCCCATCCAGAAAGCGCTGCAGCCAGCCGTCGCGATAGACGTGGTCGTAGGTATGAGGCCAGGAGCCGAATTTTTCCAGGTCGTCGCCCATGGCCAAGAGCGGGCTGTCGGCAGGCGCCGGATGTTGCGCGGCGATCTCGGCCAAAAATCTCAGCCCTTCCTGCTCCGGACGAAAGGGCAGGGCTACGCGCAAGAAGTGATTGCACGCGACCAAGCGCAACACCCGCCCGCGATGCTCGGTAAGGAACCAACCGTAGGTGCGCCCGGCTTCCAAGCCCGCCATCAGCAGGTGACTGTCGTCCACCAATGCGAATTCGACTCCCGCGTCGGCCAGCGGCGCCGGCAGGTCCGGCTCCCACACCCGCTCGGTCAGCCAAATACCCCGCGGCGCCGCGCCGGTATGCCGTTCCACGCAGGCCCGCAGCCGGTCCAGCTGCTCCGCTTTGTCGGTATCGGGAATGGCGGCCAAGATGGGCTCGTAGTAGCCGCCGCCCAGCATCTCAACCCGTCCCGCCGACCGCAGCGCCCGCAGCCGCGTGACGTATTCCGGGTGTCGCTCCGCCAGCCAATCCAGTAGCCAGCCGCTGAAATGCAACGTAAACCGCAGCCAGGGACGGGCCTCGGCGGCATCGAGAAACGGCCGGTACGAACTTGCGTAGGCTTGCTCGATGACGTCATCGAAGTTGTCTACCGGCTGATGCGCGTGCAGAACCAGGGCAAGCGAAACCATGCTGCCTCTAAGCTAACCCTTCTTTTGCGGTTGCAGCAGGGCGATTCCGCCTAGGTTGCCCGGCGGAACCCCGTCCAGCGGCGGGGTGCGCCGGGCGCGGCCACAGCCCTCCTAGCCGCGGAAACCCCCGGCAGGTTTGGCCCGCGCCCCAGGGATTTGCCTCGCCACCGAGTGCAATGAACTCCAAGATCCGCAACCGCCCCGTGTACGGCGCTGGGGAACGGCGACCGGCTTTCCGTGGCTCATTTATACTCAAAGTTTGAGGAACGTTTTCGCCATGTCTGACCGGGAAACGCCCGAACCGAGCATTGTCATCAGCGACCGCCGCCACTTTACCTCCGCCGGCGAACGCCGCCCTGAGGTTCCGGAAGAGGATAACGACTCCCCGCGGGTGGTGGATTTAGGCGCCGCCCCCCAGGCCGCGCCGACGCCACGGTTGCAGACGCTCCGCCAGCTTGCCGATTGGCTTCCCAGCCAACCGTGGGCGTCGTACAGCCTGGAGCTCCCCATCACGCGCCGCTTCTGGCAGACGGTGCTCGAACGACCGTTCTCCGCACGCTCTCAGCTGGTTGCGCCCGACCTCAGGGCCGTGCTCAGAGCTGTCGAGCTGGGGATCGGGGTAAGCCTGCTGCCGACTTTCGTCTGCAACGAGCCACTCGCCGAAGGACGGGTCGTCGAGCCATTCGCCGTCGCGGACCTTGTCGAAGAAGAGCCCTGGTT
>OFHJ01000015.1_pt1 | contig 67956 bp, 62 predicted proteins | sample 1522001 | NCBI WGS metagenome assembly OFHJ01 (sample SAMEA2464838, study PRJEB22497) | soil metagenome | biome: Grassland; feature: Farmland; material: Clay | place: Australia | collected 2013-02-01 | depth 1.2 m | reverse complement strand
GCCCACGCGTCGGTGCGAACGAGCCGGTCGGCGGGAGCGGGCATCGGCCCGATCATGACACCCTCGTCGTAGCCTTGCGGCAATGCCGATCGACCCGCCCCGCTCGCTCTCGCCGACCCGGGTCACCTCGTTCACCGACTGCCCGCTCGCCTTCCGGCTCCGCACCATCGACCGGCTCCCCGAGCCGTCCTCGCCCCACGCGGTGAAGGGCACGCTCGTCCACGCCGCCCTCGAGGGACTGATCTGGAACCACCCGCCGGGAGCCCGGACGCCCGACGCGGCGGCCGCCGAGCTGGACGACGCCTGGGCGCGGATGCAGTCGGACCCCGAGCTGGTGGGGCTCGGCCTCGACGACGGCGAGGCGGCCGAACTGCGGTCCGACGCCGCGGCCCTCGTCGGACGGTACTTCGAGCTGGAGGACCCCGACCGGGTCCGGGCGGTCGGGGTCGAGCTCCTGCTCGAGGCCGACCTCGGCCCGCTCCGGCTGCGAGGGATCATCGACCGGCTCGACCTGACCGACGACGGCCAGCTGGTCGTGGTCGACTACAAGACCGGCCGGGCGCCCGGGCCCCGCTACGAGCAGGGCCGCCTGACCGGCGTCCACCTGTACGCGTTGTTGTGCGAGCGGGTGCTGGGCAAGGCGCCCGTCGAGGTCCGCCTCCTCCACTTGCGCGACCCGGTGGCGATCACCGCCACCCCGAGCGAGCAGACCCTGCGCGGCCAGCGCCAGCGGACGGTGGCCGTGTGGCACGCCATCGAACGGGCCTGCGAGCGGGACGACTTCCGTCCCCGCCCTTCTCCGCTGTGCCGGTTCTGCCACTTCCAGACCTTCTGCCCGACCTTCGGCGGCGAGCCCCCTGCCACCACGGCGGCGACCCTCCCCCTGCCGGAGGCGGCCGTGCCGGCCCGCTCGGCGCCCGCTCCCACCGCACGGTTCCCGTGACCGGGCAGGGGGTGCCGGCCTCCGTGCCCGGCCCGACATGGCCGGCACCGTCGCGGCCCGCCGCGGCGCCGGCGTCGCCCGGGGCACCCGGCGTCGACGGCGACGCTCCGGGGGCTGCCGGCACGGCTTGGGACCGTCGGACCCGCATCGGCCGGGTCCTCGGTGCGTTGGACGACGCCGCCGACCAGACCCTCGGCCGGTTCCGCGGCCGCCGGGGGGTCGACACCGCCGCCCTGGTCACGTCCAACCTCGCCGATTACGGCTTCGCGGAGGCGGTCGTGGCCGCCGCCAAGGCCCGACGTCCAGGCCCGGCACGGCGGCGGGCGCTGCGGGCCCTGGCGTTCGCAGGAGCGGCCTCGGCCGGGGTGAACACGGTGGTCAAGCAGGCCGTCCGGCGCCAGCGGCCGCCGGGTGCCGACGGCCGGCCCGAGGGCGCCGCCCTGCCGGGGCGGCGGCCCGCCCCGGGTGGGGGGTGGCCGCCGGTGATCGCGGCCGGTCCGGGATAGAGCAGGGGGACTCCCACGGAGAGGACCCCGCCCCGGGCCCGGCCGACACATCCACGATCACCAGATGAGGCTGTATATGAGACTGAGATTGACCGAGCCTGTGACGGCGGCGGCCGCGAAGGCGGCGATCAGCGTCGCGAGTGCCTACCGGATCGAGAACGACGCGCGGCTTCCCTCCCAGAGGCGCGAACCCCGGGGACGGCGTCGAGCGGACCCCCTGATCGAGATCTTCGATGCGGACGTGGTGCCGATGCTGAGGGCGGCACCGGCGATCCGCCCGGTGACGGTATTCGAGGAGCTGCAGCGCCGGTATCCCGAGCTGCCACGTGGGGTGCGCCGGACGCTGGAGCGGCGGATCCGAAAGTGGCGCGCCAAGCACGGCCCGGACCGGAACGTGATCTTCCGCCAGGTGCACGAGCCGGGACGGATGGGGTTGTCGGACTTCACCGATATGGGGGAGCTCGGCGTGCATGTCGCCGGCGTCCCCCTGGATCACCGGCTGTACCACTTTCGCCTGGCCTGCTCAGGGTTCGAGCATGCGCACGTGATCCTGGGCGGGGAGAGCTATGTGGCGCTCGCCGAAGGGCTGCAGAACGCGCTGTGGGCGCTCGGCGGTGCCCCGCGCGAGCACCGCAGCGACTCGCTCTCCGCGGCGTTCCGCAACTTGAGCCGCGACGAGCGCCTCGATCTGACGACCCGCTACGAAGCCCTCTGTGCGCACTACGGGATGCAGGCGACCCGCAACAATCGCGGCGAGGCCCACGAGAACGGGGCGATCGAGGGTCCGCACGGGCACCTGAAGAGCGCGATCCGTGATGCGCTGCTGCTGCGCGGCACCTCGCAGTTCGAGGATCTGGCCTCCTACCGTCGCTTCATCGATGAGATCGTCGCCCGCAAGAACCTGCGCAATGCCGGGCGCATCGACGCCGAGCGGGCACATCTTCAGCCGCTGCCGCCATCGCGGACCAGCGATTACGAGGAGGTGCTGGCCTACGTGACCTCTTCCAGCGGGTTCACGCTGCGCAAGGTGTTCTACACCGTGCCCTCGCGCCTGATCGGCCATCGGCTGCGGGCGCGGCTGTACGATGATCGCGTGCAGCTTCTGATCGGCGGGACGCCGCTGCTGACGCTGCGTCGCGGTCGGCCGGGCCCGGATGGCAAGCACGGCCATGTCGTCGATTACCACCACGTGATCCACGCGCTGCGCAGGAAGCCGATGGCGCTGATGAACCTCGTCTACCGCGACCAGCTCTTCCCGCGCGAGGCGTACCGGCGCACGTTCGAGTGGCTGCTGGAGCGCCACGGCGAGCGCATCGCCTGCAAAACGGTCGTGGAGCTGCTTGCCCTCGCGCACGATCGCGGCTGCGAGGCCGAGCTCGCTTGCGCCTTGAGCGAGTCGCTGGACTGCGGCGAGGCGCCGAACGTGAAGGTGCTTGCCGCCCGCTTCGCCCCCGATCCGCAGCGTCTGCCGGAGGTGTGCGTGCAGCTCACGCCGCTCTCGGTGTACGAGGATCTGCTCGGGGAAGCCGCAGGAGAAGCCGCATGAGCGACACCATCGACGTGACGCGCCTGACGCTGATGCTCAATGAGCTGCGTCTGCCGGCAATCAAGCAGATCTGGGAGAAGATCGCCGCGCGCTCCGACAAGGAAGGCTGGCCCGCTGCCCGCTTCCTTGCCACCCTCGCCGAGCACGAGCTCGCCGAACGGGATCGACGCCGCCTCGAGCGCCATCTGGGGGAGGCGAAGCTCTTACCCGGCAAGACGCTCGCCACCTACGACTTCGAGGCCGTGCCGATGGTCTCCAAGGCCCAGGTGATGGCGCTGTGTGCCGGGGACGCCTGGCTCGAGCAGGGGGCGAATCTGATCCTGCTAGGCCCCCCGGGCGGCGGGAAATCGCATCTGTCCTCCGCCATCGGCCTGGCGCTACTCGAGAAAGGCTGGCGTGTGCTCTTCAGCCGCACCTCAGATCTCGTGCAAAAGCTGCAGGTCGCCCGCCGCGAGCTGGCCCTCGAGTCGGCGATCCAGCGTCTCGAGCGCTTCGATTTGCTGATCCTCGATGACATCACCTACGGCAGCAAGGATCAGGCGGAGAGCTCGGTCCTGTTCGAGCTGATCAGCGCCCGATACGAACGGCGCTCGATGCTCATCACCGCGAACCAACCCTTTGGCGAATGGGGAAAAATCTTCCCCGATCCCGCCATGACGCTGGCCGCGGTCGATCGCCTCGTTCATCACGCCACGATCTTCGAGATGAACGTCGAGAGCTACAGGCGCCGCGCAGCCCTCGATCGCAAGCATGGACGGGGACGCCCGGCTCACTACGCCACACCGAAGAACACCGACGTCACACCGCCCCCCGACAGTCCGCAGCGAGTGGAAAAGCTTGAGGAACCCATCCAGGCGGAGGATCAACCATGACCGAAATCGACGTCGCCGCACGGCAGATCCTCGAGAAAGTCCGCATGTTCCTCGCCGACGAGACACGCTTCGGCGTCCTCTCGAGCGGCGAGCGCATCGCTGTCGCCGTCGTCCTCGATCGCTACGATCTGATCCAGCGTGCTTGGGGGACGATCGCTGAGGCTGTCGATCGACTGGGCCCCACGTGGACGGCAGCGGCACTGCGTGTGCAACGCAACGGCTGCCAGGAGGACGGCACCGAGTAATCACGACATCGCCCGGCACAGGGAGGTGTCGGGCGCTTCCTCGGGATCCCGTCCCGCGCATCGTCACACCTTCATGTCGCGCCGCGTCCCGTCGCCGACAGGACTTCTCGTCGACTTCTCTTGCAAACAGCAACACAACTTGGCATGATCGTCGCGCCGCGACACTGTCTCTCACCTTGATTGTCGCGCGCTCTCACGCTGATTGTCGCGCCACACGCGATCTACGAACAGGACTTTCTACCCTGTTCGTTTGGCGGTCGGCCAGGACGAGGAGCGCATCATGCACTGGCAACCCTGGGAGAAGTACTCTCCGGTGTGCCAGCCATGAGCTACGTGCTAGAAGCGGATTTGAAGCACTACTTCGGGAGTTTAGACCACGGAATTCTACTCCGTTTCCTCGAAGAACGAGTCGGAGATCCCCGGATCATCAGTCTGATCCGGCGCTGGCTGAAAGCCGGCATCTTGGAGAAGGGAAAGTTGACACCGAATGAGCAAGGCACTCCGCAAGGCGGATCGATCAGCGTATTATTGAGTAATCTGTTTCTGCACGAAGTTTTGGACCTCTGGTTCGAACGGCAAGTCAAACCCCGGTTACGCGGGGAGGCTTATCTGGTGCGGTATATCGATGACTTTGTAATCTGCTTTCAGCACAGGGAAGACGCTGATCGAGTACGGGCGGTTCTGGGCAAACGGCTGAGTAAATTCGCGCTTGCCTTGGAGCCCAGTAAGACCAAACTGGTGAAGTTTGGTCGATTTGCGCAGCGGGAGGCCTTCGCGAAGGGTAAGCGTACGGAGACTTTCTTCTTTCTGGGATTTACCCACTACTGCACGCGCAATCGCAAAGGCAACTTCAAGGTCGGTCGGAAAACGGAGAAGTCTCGGCTTCGTCGTACCCTGGCTGCCCTTCGAGAGTTGATGCGTGCCATTCGGCACTGGTCGCTGAAGGACCAGGTCTGTCGGCTCAATCAATCTCTTCGCGGCCATTACGCGTACTATGGGTTAGCCGGTAACTGGCGATCCCTCCACAGGGTGTATCGCTTTGTGGAACGGTACTGGCACAAGATGCTCTGCAGCCGGAGCTGGAAAGGGCGATTCACGTGGGCCGTCTTTCATCGGTTGAGAGACTTGTTTCCGTTACAGCGACCGACGATCTTCCGGACCTATCAGGAGATGCAGGCATGCGCTGTGCTGTGAAAGCCAAATCGTCTTCTGACGAGCGTAGTGCCGGAAATCGGCACGCTACGTTCTGTGGGAGCCGGGGGTGGTTCGTCGCCCCTGGCGACCCGGTGGCGCCCAGCAATGGGCGTCCCTACCGCGATCGACGCCTGGGGGATTGCGCGCTCCAGGTCGGAGAATCTCATCACGTCGTTCGCGCAAAGCTGGGCAAGGATGGGCATCTTCCAACGACCATCGATGCAGCGAAGCACGTCTGTCAATCGGTCCGCACAGACGAGCCGATCGTTCACGTCCCGCGTGACCGCCTCTTGCGCCTTCATACTTACCTCGTGGTGGGTACGCCACTTGAAAGTGCGTTTTTTTTTTCAAGCAGAAGACGGCATACGATATCAAGCAGGCCAGGCGATCGCTGCGGCGATCCGTTGGTCGCGAGAGAGCGGGGTTTTCAACCAAGAGATGCATAGGAACGACGGCAAAGACGCGAGTGTCGCGCTCACTTTCGATTACGACGCGCTTTCGCCGTGGATCGGCACATTCGGGGCGAAAACGAGCGCGATCTCACGCGGAGAGTTCGGCGCGATCGGCGTGCGGCGCATCCTTGCGATGCTCTCACACTACAAGATCCAGGCCACTACGATCGTGTCGGCAAGGGTCTGTTCAATGTCACCATGCATCCGCAGGTGATCGGTCGCGGCCATCGGATGAAATTCCTCGAGGGGCTCATAGAGCATGTTCAGGGGAAACCCGGGGTGTCTTTCACCACCCTGGCCGACTACTCCCGCAAGTGGAGGAAGGGGAAAATCCCATCGTTGTCATCGGAAATCGCCGACGGTTGATTGACGACGGGCGCGCATCGAAAGATGCGCGCCCGCTCCGGTGCCGGCCAGGGCCGGCCCGATACCCGGGCTCAGGTTGCCAGGGCGGCGCCGTGGCCGCGGGCCATTTCCACCGCGTCGGCTCCGGCCGGCACCCGCATCGGGCAGGCCGGGTCGGTTGCCGCGCGCCAGACGGCCTCGGCGACATCGATCGACCGGGTGAGCGTGTGCGATGTGCTCCACGAGGCGATCACGCTCTGGGCCAGCTCGGCGTACGGCTCGGGTATGCCGCCAGTCATGCGCGAGCGCGCGTTTTCGCCGAAGCGGGTCTCGGGCGCGCGTCCGGGCAGCACGAGCCGCACGCGCACGTTGAACGGCTCGAGCTCCAGTGCCAATGACTCCGTGAACGCATTCACCGCCGCCTTGGTGGCCGTGTAGATGGACAACAGCCGCAGCGGCCGCAGTGTGACCGTGGACGTTACATTCACGATGACGCCCGAGCCGCGCTGGCGGAACTGCGGCAGCACGGCCCGGGTCATGTCGATCGTGCCGAGCGTGTTGGTGGCGAAGAGCTCGCGCGCGGTCTCCGGGCTCGTTCCTTCGACAGCATTCAACAGACCGATGCCGGCGTTGTTGACCAGTGCGTCGATCGGTCCGGCGGCGTGCACGGCCGCGGCGATGCTCTGCGGGTCGGTGACATCGAGTGCCAGGATGCGCAGCCGTTCGCTGCGAGGCAGCAGGTCTTCCCGGGGCCTTCGCATCGTGGCGATGACGCTCCAGTCGCGCTCGAGAAAGCAGCGCGCCGTTTCCAGGCCGAAGCCGGACGAGCAGCCGGTGATGAGGATCGTCTGCATGGGGTCTCCCGTGATCTTGCTGGCGGACCCGTACGATAGGGCCGGACCGCCGGAAGCACGACCGCTATGCGTCCGAGATTCTTTGCTCGCAGTCCGGTCGCGGCCGATCCTCCGGCAACGTGACCGTCCCGAGGCCGTTCCTCATGCTGCCGGCGGACTGATCGTCGCTTTGGTTGAGGCCCGGGTGGCGTACGATTGACTGCGAGCCGCGGGCTCGAGCCGATGGGCTGCGCTGCCTCAGCGCATGAGCCCGGTGGGCGTGAGCGTCCCGGCCGATGATCACAGGCGCTCGAAGCGGGCTTGAAAGAAGCGAAGATGACGGGGTTCGCACACCATCGCGAGGCCCTTGGCGCCGGCTCTGTGCTCGTACACCTCGATCACGGACTCCGCGGTGAGATCCATGTGCGCCTGGGTGTAGACCCGGCGCGGGATGGTCAGTCGGACGAGCTCGAGCGCCGGATGACGGTTCCTGCGGGTTTCCCGGTCACGGCCCGCCGAGACGATGCCCCGCTCCATGGAGCGAACCCCCGAGTCCTCGTACAGGTAGGCGGCAAGCGCCTGCGCCGGGAACTGCTCCTGATCCATCCGCGGGTAGAAGCCCTTGGCGTCGAGGTACACGGCGTGACCGCCGATGGGGCGAACGACCGGCACGCCTGCATCGATCAGTTTGCGGCCCAGGTACTCGACCTGTCCGATGCGGGCGCGAATATGGTCATCGGCCACCGATTCGGCGATGCCCCTGGCCATCGCCTCCATGTCTCGGCCGGCCATGCCGCCGTAGGTGTGCAGTCCCTCGTACAGGACGACCAGGTTGCTCGCCTCTTCGTACAGCCCTTGATCGTTCAAGGCGAGCCAGCCGCCGATGTTGACCAGCGCATCCTTCTTGCCGCTCATCGTGCAGCCGTCGGTGTATGAGCAGAACTCGCGCAGAATCTGCGCCACGCTCTTGGACGCGTAGCCGGGCTCGCGCTGCTGGATGAAATAGGCGTTCTCGACCGCCCGCGTGGCATCGAGCATCACCTTGATGCCGTGGCGCCAAGCCAGTTCGTGCACCGCCTTGGCGTTGCCCATGGACACCGGCTGCCCGCCGGCCATGTTGACCGTCGCCGCAAGGCTGATATAGGGGATTCGGTCCGCGCCCACGCGGGATATCAGGCTTGCCAGGGCGTCCAGATCGACGTTGCCCTTGAACGGGGCGTCGCAGGCGGGGTCATGGGCCTCACGGACGATGACATCCACGAAGGTGGCGCCCGCCAGCTCCTGGTGCGCGCGAGTCGTCGTGAAATACATGTTCCCGGGCACGGTGTCGCCCGGCTCGATCAGAATCTTCGAGAGGATGTTTTCCGCGCCCCGGCCCTGGTGCGTCGGAACGATGAAGCGGTAGCCATAGTAGTCCCGGATGGCCTTCTCGAGATGGTAGAAGTTGCGGCTGCCGGCATAGGCCTCATCGCCGAGCATCATGCCGGCCCACTGATTGTCGCTCATCGCGCTGGTGCCGCTGTCGGTGAGAAGATCGATATAGACGTCATCGCTGTGCAGCAGGAACGTATTGAAGCCGGCCTCACGGATCGCCTTTTCGCGCTCCGCCCGCGTGGTCATGCGAATCGGCTCGACGACCTTCACCTTCCAGGGCTCCGCCCAGGAGCGACGTTTGGCCGACGGGGGTGGTGGGGATTCGGTGACCATGGGGCTCTCTCCAGGGCGCAAGCGCGGCAGGCGGTGAATTCGGTTCGGACGGGTCGTTCCAGCGCGCAGGGTAATGGGTGATGAATTTCCAATAAAGCGTATAATTTCGTCTATCTATATCGAATAAATGGAGAATGATGCGCCCCGACCTGGATGGCATTCACGCCTTGGACGCAGTCATCCGCCATGGCGGATTCGCCCGGGCGGCCGCGGCGCTGAACAAGGCGCAGTCGGCGGTGAGCTACCAGGTGGAGAAGCTCGAGAGGCAGCTCGGTGTGGCGCTGCTCGATCGCAGCGGCTATCGGGTGCGCTTGAGCGCCGCGGGGGAGGCCTTGCTGGCCGAAGGCCGCCGCTTGCTCGAGCAGGCCGACTACATGGCATCCATGGCGCGGGACTTCGAGGGCGGTTGGGAGCCGCGGCTGACGGTGATTCTGGACGGCATACTGCCGCTGGAGACCACGTTGCGGGCGCTGAGGACGCTAGCGGGGGAGAAAGTCCCGACCCGCGTACAGGTCAAGGTGGAGTTCCTCGGTGGCGTGCAGTTTCGCTTCGAGAAAGACGATGCCGACCTGATGTTGGTGAAAGACTTCGTGACCGGGCCGGATCTGACGAGCCATCGGCTCGCGGCCGTGGAGTGCATCTTGTGCGTCTCTCCCGAGCATCCGCTCGCGCACCGCAGGCGCGTGACTCTGCGGGATCTGCACGAGCACGTCGAGCTTTCCATACAAGACTCGAGCGATCGGGGCGACGATCGGCACATGTTCGGCGGTGAGCGGGTCTTCTACCTGTCCGATTTCATCGCCAAGAAGCAGGCGCTGCGCATGGGGGTGGGCTTCGGATGGATGCCGCGCTATCTGATCCACCGCGAATTGCGCAGCGGCACGCTGCGGGAGCTGCGTTACGTCGGGGGCTCCCGGTACAGCTTTACGCCGCAACTCGTCCACAGGACCAATGCTCCACCGGGCCGAACGGGAAGGCGCCTTGCAGAACTGCTGCTTGGCCAACCTTTGCGGCCTGTGGCGGTGTGAAAGGCCCCACGGGTTGGTGACGATCGCAGCTTTCGGGCAATGATGGCGCGATGGCAGCCGTAAGAAGCTCGACCGATCGCCTGGGTCTGCGCGACGCGGGGCCTGGGTGAGCACGGGATGGAGTTGGGTTGGCTGAAGTGCTGGAACCGCTCGCCCGAGGATGAGCGTGGGATTTTGGAGAAGGGCCGCGGCCGGTGGATTGGCCGACCCCGGTAGGTCCGCGCTACACAGGGAGCGCTGCGGTGGCTCGAGCACTCGGTACTTCGACCCGAACGTCCCTTCGCCGACGACCGTACTGGCGTGGCGAGCAATTCATCACGCGCTTGAATGCCGTGCTGAAGGATTTCTCGGACTCGTATCCGAGCGCTGCGCGGACACCGCACGAGTCGCCCCGGCGGCCTATTCAGGCGTGGTTTCCTCGAGCAGCGCGGACAGCCCGCCGGCAGTCCCCTCGAGCTCCATCCTCCGAAGCCAGCAGCCCACCTCGGTCCGGAATGCGGGTCGATCGCTCAGCTCACCAAAGGTCTCGCGGTGCGAGAGCATCGCGTCCGCATGGCCGCCGGTCCGGGACGCATGACGGTTGAAAACGGCGGCGGTGGGGTTCGAGACCGGCAAGTCGCGTCCCGTATCGTCCCGTCCCGCGCAGCGGCGGATCCAGGCCGCCACGGCGACTGACAGGGCCGGGGCCGGCCCGCGGCTCTGCGCCTCGCGAGCGCGGCTGTGAGCACGCCCACCGCGCTGCGGGGTTGCGCGGGATGGGCGAGATCGTGGGCGATCTCGGGGTGCTCGACATCGAGCCGCTTCGTGCCGTTGTCGATGCAATAGCCCGCCTGGGTGACCGTCAGGCTGACGATGCCGACCTCCGGCCGATCGATCGCCTCGAGCACTTCGAGCGTGCCATTGTCCGCATGGATGACTCGGACGAGCGCGCCCATGATCCTGGCGCGCGCCTGCGCCCGGTCGCGCTCGAACAGCGGTGCTTCAATTCCGGGCGGCAGCGCCGGCAACGTTGCATGGGAAAGGCGCGACGTCATCGGATTGCGGGTCCTTCGGGGTCGAAAGCGGCGCAAGCCGGAGCAGGGCGAACGACTCGGCGTGAGCCGATCGTACAACAGCGCTCCCCGAGCTCGATGAGCGCCCCCGCGGAGGATTCAGGGCGTCATTGCGGTTGCGCCGCGCGCCCGGTCCCCGCCTCGTGCTTTTCCGCGCACTGCTGCCGCCGAAGCTCTCCCAACCCCTTGCCCGTCCAGCGTTTCAACGCCCTGCGAAAAGCCGCCGAGTCGTTGAAGCCCAATACCGTCGCGATGTCGTCGGCGCTCAGTCGGGTCGTCTTCAAGTACTCGAGCGCCAAAGAGCAGCGTACGTCGTCGAGAATCGCCACGAACGAGGTCTTCTCCGCAAGCAGGCGCCGCCGCAGTGTGCGGCTGGTCATGTTCATGGCGCCCGCCACGGTATCCATGGACGGGAGGACCCCCGGAGAGGTCATGATGATCTGATACACCTCCCCGGAGGCGCCAACGGATGCCTTGGCCTGGCCGATCAATCGGTCGCAGGTCTCCTGAAGCAGCGCCGCCGTTATGTTGTGCGCGAGCTGCGGCTTGCGGTCCAGGATGGCGTTGTCGTAGACGAGCTCGCAGCGCTCCTGGTCGAAATGACATGGACAGCCCAGGTACTCCGGATACCGATCCGCGTGTGCGGGCGCGGGATACGGGAAGCGGGCTTCGATGGGCGAGCAGTCCGGGCTGGTGACATCCCGTATATGGGTCACGTGCGCGCTGAATTGCTGCTCAATCAGGAACTCCTTCAATTCCCGGGAGGGACTGGAGATCAGCGCATCGGGAAACAGCCAAACGACCCTGTCCGAATACTCCATCCAGTCGATGCTGAGCGCGGGGGTCGCCAGGTGGTGATATTTCACTCCGAGGCGGAAGAAGTCGCGAAGCGACAGGCACGACATCAGGGCATAGCCGTACATGCCATAGGCCGACAAATGCAGCCGCGCACCCACCTTGAAAGGCGTATCGGGATCGCAGGAAAGCGACACAGCGTTTTGGCAAACCATGGCGTACTGCCGCACGGAGGTGAGCGCTGAAGCATCGTAGATCTGGGCGGGATCGATCCCGCTGCCCCGCAAGCTTGCCTCCGGCGCGATGCCCTGCTCGGCCAGCACTTCGACCAGCGCGGCAATCTTGTACGGAGCATAAATGCGTTCGTTTATCAGCGAGATCCGCGAAAACATGTGCCCCTCTCAATTTGTCCTCCCGGAACCTGACGACGTCCGAAAAAGACCTTACCGGGCCAGTGTCATCTGAATAACCTGTGAGCGCAAGGGCCGGGGTCGATATGTCGCGCGCGCCTTCTCTGGGCGGACGCGATCGCTATCAAGCAGGTCGATCGGGACGACCTGCCGAGCTCCAAGCCCGCTGCGTATCAAATACATGAGCCTTGCCCGAAGGCTCTACGGGGGGTAGAGATCATGAGGGGCTTCTCTCTCGAGGCCGTTTGCGCCGGCACCATCGGGCATCTGCGGACACCGAAGAAGGTCGGCGCGCCTTTCCATCATCCGCGGGCCCGCACATCGTGGGCCCGGTGCCTCGGCCTATGGCTGATCGCCACGGTGGCTCTGCCGGCCGTGGCCGCCGCCGAGCCGGGAGCGAGACCTGCGGGCACGACCGAGATGCCGGCGAATTCCGCCGTACAGGCGGATGCGCCGTTCAAAGCTGCGCCGCATTCGGCGGCGAGCCAGGGCGTTCCCGAGCTCGGGGAAATCGTCGTCACCGCCCAGCACGTACGCTCGACCGTGGCCAGGACGCCCATCTCGATGAGCGTGATCAGTGGTCAGCAGCTGCTCAAGCAAGGCCTGGTCACGGTCGCGGACCTCAACGGCTATGCCCAGAATCTCAACGTACAGGAGAATTTCAACGGCATCCAGTTCACCATCCGTGGTGTAACGAACACCAACGGCAGCACACTCGACGATCCGGCCGTGGCGTTCATGCTCGACGGCATCTATATCGCGCGTCAGACGACGCCGATGTACTTGGGCTTTTATGACATCAAACGAATCGAGGTGCTGCGCGGGCCGCAGGGCACCCTGTGGGGTCGTAACACCATCGGAGGCGTCGTCAATGTCATTACGAACTCGCCGGACCTGAGGTCGTTTCATTATTCCGGATCGGCAAGCGTCGGCAACTACGGTATGACCAACGACCAGTTCATGGTCAACGTGCCGGTTACCCATAATTTCGCAATCCGGGCCGCGATGCTCTATGACCGTCGCAATACCTATCTGAATAAGACCCCCGGCGACCCGTTCAGCCTCAATCCCGCGAAGGGAGACTTCTCGGGGCGCGTATCCATGCTGTGGAAAATCAATCACGACATCACGCTGCACGTGATGACCGACTACGCAAACATGGACAATGTCTTCTTCGAGTGGGTCCCGATCACCAATTTCTACCGCTCGCCGACCACGGCGAACCCGATTTACAACGAGCAGAACCCCATCTATTACGATGGCGGCACGACCGAGCAGCTCAGTACGAACGGCTTTCGCCAATATTGGCAAGGCGGAACCAGCGCGCATACCTGGGGCATCTCGCCGCGACTCGACTGGGTCGTGGGCAGGCACCTGAAAGTCACCTATTTGAGCGCATATCGGGCGCAGGACGAGCACTACAAATACGAAGTTCCGTTGACTCCCACTTACGCCATGCCGAACATCTACATCTCCTCGGACGAGGAGAATTCGCAGGAACTGCGTTTCACGATACTGGGAGTGAAGAATCTCCAGGCGCAATTCGGTCTTTATTATTTCCGCGAAGCCCTGTACGACAACTGGAGCATCTACGACTTTCCCGACGTTCTGCACTTCGGCTATCTGGCCGTCGGCAGCAATCCGCAGATCAACAAATCGGAGGCCGCTTTCGGGCAGGTGACGTATCGCGTGCTGCCCAAGCTGAGCCTGACCGCTGGCTTGCGCGAGTCGCACGTCAAGAAGAACTACTTCAGTGAATCGGTCAGAAACGCCCAGCCGTATTCGGATCCGGTCACCAACGTGTCGACTCCGAGCTTCGCCATCGCGTCGGCCTCGAAACTCACCTGGCGCGCCGGAGTCCAGTACGACCTCTCGCGCGGCACGATGCTGTACGGAACGGTCTCAACCGGCTTCAAGGCGGGCGGCGTGAACTCCGGCTGTCTGCAGGGTACCTCCCGCAACGGGATACAGTGCACCGGGCGCCTGGCTCTGCCCGCATCGATTCTTCTTTACAAACCGGAGACACTGACCTCCTACGAGGCCGGCATCAAGTCCCGGTTCGCGAACGACAGGATGTACGTGACCCTGGATGGATTCCATTACGACTACAACAACATCCAGCTGGAAACCCTGCAAAACGTATCCGGACTAGAGATTCAGGCCACGACCAACGCGGCAAAGGCGTCCGTGAACGGCGTCGAGTTCAGCGGGACTTGGCGGCCAAACAGCCGCAACAAGTTCGAGCTGGGCCTGACGTACCTGGGGTCCCGATACGGCAACTACTTCCCGCTCGGCAAGGCAAATCCGCCGAACTACAAAGGGCGGCCGCTCGACGATTCCCCCCAATACACGGCGAGTGTCTCTTACACGTACACGCAGCCGCTGAGTTTCGGAGGGAGCCTGGCGATGACCGTCCATTCCTTCCTTTCGGATTCTTATCTCCTGTCCGACGTCTCCGTGCCGGTGCAGTACCGGCAGCCGGCGTACCACATCACGGACGTCAATGCGACCTACAACTTTCCGGATGGCAACTGGTATGCCGAGGCGTATGCGAACACCCTGGAAAACAAAATCATCGTGGTCAATGCAAACCCGGCGGCCGCCGTGCCCGGCGCTCCGCGGACGTTCGGGTTCCGCATCGGGTTCTACTACTGACGGCGGATGCGATTGCGATGATGGTGGCATTGCGGATCGACCATCGCGGCCGGCGACCGTTCGGGTCGACGGCCGCGATCGGTCCTGCGGCGGTGAAAGAGATGCCCGCCGAGGGGTCGCGCTACGGATCCTGCCGCGGTCGTTCGCCGTCCGTCTGTCTGCTCTCCCGGGTCGGGTCGATGCGGGCAGGGCGTTGCTGCAGCGGTACGCGCTCCCAATCGCTCGAGGATCGGCGGACGTTCTAGCAAGAACACGCGCAACAGAGAAATGCGTCGAGAGATTGTGGGTGGTGGTCTCCACATACGAGAATGGGAACGTGTTGAATGAATAGCGAAGGGTCGGTCAATCAGGAACCCGCGGACATCTTCCAGCTCTTGCGGGCGGCCGCGCAATCCATGCCGGACAAGGTGGCACTGTCCGACAGTCAACGATCGGTGGCCTGGGGCGAGCTCGATCGGCGCATCAACCGGATCGCGGCGGCCTTGATGGCCCGGGGAGTGCGTGCCGGCGATAACGTTGCGACGCTCGGATCGAACTCGATTGCCTATGTGGAAGTGATGCTCGGTACCATCCGGGCGGGTGCGTGCGCGGTTCCGCTTTCATCTTATGTCGCCGCGAGTGCGCGCGCAGCCATGGTCAAAGACAGCGGGTCGCGTCTTCTGTTCGTGTCCGAGCACTATGAGGCGGCGATGCGCCCGCTGGCCGAGGACATGGGGCTCGCTGGCGCGCAAGTGCTGCCGCTCGATGATGCGTTTCTGGAGCAATTCACGCTGCGGATGTCCGATATGCCGCCGCCGGTGGAGGTTTCTCCGGAGCGGGGGTTCAATCTGATCTACTCCTCGGGGACTACGGGGATACCCAAGGGCATCATGCAGAGCCGGCGGTATCGGGCGGTCGAGTCGGATTCGGTGAGGACCCGATTCGGTCTGGGCACGGATACTCGAACGATCGTTGCCACCCCGCTTTGCTCGAACACGACCCTGTTCCTGCTCACCGCCGTGCTCTCGGCCGGCGGTACATGTATGTTGATGGAGAAATTCGATACGGGGGCGTGGCTCGCGCTCGCCGAAAGCTGGCGGCCGACGGATGTGGTGCTGGTTCCCGTTCAGTACAGGCGCCTGCTGGACCATCCCGAGTTCGGCCGCTTCGATCTTTCCTCGTTCCGAAACAAGTTCTGCACGAGCGCGCCGATGCCGGCGAAGACCAAGGCGGAGATTCTGAAACGGTGGCCGGCGGGAGGCTTTGCGGAGGTCTACGGGATGACCGAGGGCGGCGTCGGCACCACGCTGCGCGCGCAGGAGCATCCGGACAAGCTCGATACCGTCGGCGTTCCCAATCCAGGGGTCGAGATGTTCGTGATCGACGAGGCTGGCCACGTTCTGCCGCAGGGCGAGATCGGGGAACTCGTGGGCCGGTCGGCGTCGATGATGTCCGGTTATCACGGGCGCGAGAAGGAGACCGCGGACGCGAGCTGGTTCGACGAGCAGGGCCGGCGATTTCAAAGAAGCGGGGACAACGGCTGGTTCGATGCGGACGGATTTTTGCATCTGCTCGATCGCAAGAAGGACGTGATCATCAGCGGCGGATTCAATGTCCATGCGATCGACCTCGAGAATGCCCTGATGCAGCATCCGCACGTCGCGGAGGCTGCCGTGATAGCCGCGCCGAGTGCCGAATGGGGCGAGACTCCGGTCGCATACGCCGTGCTTCGCGGCAATTCCTCGCCCGAGGCCATCCGGCTCTGGGCGAATGAGCGACTCGGAAAGTCTCAACGCATCACCCGGGTCATCGCGATAGAGGAGTTGCCGCGAAGCCCCATCGGAAAGGTCCTCAAGCGCGAGCTGCGGGAGCGCTTCATGCGCTCCGGTTCGACGCCGGAGGCTCGGTCGTGATCCCCGGCTTGCACCGAAGCGCTGGTTCGGCGACGCGAGCGCTGGCGGCCCTCGCAGAGGAGGTCGCGCCGCGTGCCGGTGCGGGAGGATGAGTGTGGAAGTCTACGTCGTATCGGCCGTGCGTACCGCGATCGGCTCTTTCGGCGGTTCGCTGCGCGAGGCCGAGCCCGGGGACCTGGCCGCCCGGGTGACGCGGGAAGCGATCGGTCGCAGTGGCGCTCCTCTCGATTCCGTCGGGCACGTCGTGTTCGGACAGGTTTTGCCGACGGCCCCGAGAGACGCGTACCTCGCCCGAGTCGCCACGCTCGGAGCCGGTCTTGGGGTGCAGGTGCCGGCGCTCACCGTCAATCGGCTGTGCGGGTCGGGCCTGCAGGCCATCGTGTCCGCCGCCCAGGCCATCGCTCTCGGGGACTGCGACGTGGCGGTCGGCGGAGGCGCCGAGGTCATGAGCCGCGCGCCATTCTGGGTTCCCGCCCTGCGGTGGGGCAAGCGACTCGGCGATGCGGCCTTGATCGATGGGCTCAATGGCGGCCTCACCGATCCGTTCGAGGGCATCCTGATGGGCGTCACGGCGGAGAACGTCGCGGCCCGCTCGCGGATCCGGCGCGCGGAGCAGGATGCTCTGGCGCTGGAGAGCCACCGTCGCGCGGCCGAGGCGATCGCCCAGGGGCGCTTCGCATCCCAGATCGTTCCGGTTGCCTTGAAGAGCAAACGCGGTCCGGCTGAATTCAGCGTCGATGAGCATGTGCGCCCCGAGCTCAGCGCGGCGGACCTGGCGGGACTGCGCACGATCTTCCGGGCTGAAGGGGGCACCGTCACCGCCGGCAACGCGTCCGGCATCAACGATGCGGCGGCGGCCGTGCTGCTCGCGAGTGCAGACGCCGTCCGCAAACACAATCTCGCGCCTCTCTCGCGCCTGGTCGCCTACGCGCACGCGGGCGTGGAACCGGCCTACATGGGCATGGGCCCGGTGCCTGCAACCCGCCTGGCGCTGGCGCGAGCCGGCCTCGGCGTTCAGGACATCGATTGCATCGAGTCCAATGAGGCCTTCGCCGCGCAGGCGTGCGCCGTCGCGGCGGAACTTCGATTCGATCCTGGCAAGACGAACCCCAATGGGGGCGCCATCGCCCTCGGACATCCCATCGGCGCCACCGGAGCGATCATCGTGACCAAGCTGGTGCATGAACTGAAGCGAGCCACGGGCCGCTATGGACTTGCGACCATGTGCATCGGCGGTGGGCAGGGAATCACCGCGATCTTCGAGCGGGTCTGACTGCCGGTCCGCCGCCTCCCCCGAGAGGTCGAACTACCGTCCGCCGCGGCGCACGTGACCGATGCACACCACCGAACAGCGCGGTGCCCTGCGCCACAACCACCGCCACGCTCATGCGGCGAAGTCCGCCGCGACTGACCCACACGCGCCAACCACAGGACATCAGTCATCATGGCCAGCATTGACGAGTCCATCGCCGTCCCGGCGCCGATCGGCGTGATCCCGGAGGATTCCGGCGCGGACGCCCGCCGCACCAGGCTCAGCGTGTGGGCCAAGTCGATTTACGGCACCGGCGAGATGGTCAACGGCATCGCGACCACCGCCCTGACGTATCTGGCCTTCTTCTATCTGACCGCGGTCTGCGGTCTCTCCGGAACGCAGGCCGGCATGATCACGTTCATCGCGCTGCTGGTCGACTCCATCGCCGATCCGCTCATCGGTCTGATCTCGGACAACACCCGCTCCCGGTTCGGACGGCGCCACCCGTACATGTTCGGCAGCATCGTCCCTCTCGCGCTCTCGTTCGCTCTCGTGTTCTCGATTCCGGCCACTCTCACCGGAATGAGCCTCTTCTGCTACGTCGTTTCGCTCATGCTGGTCCTGCGGGTATGCCTGTCGCTGTTCTATCTGCCGTATCTGGCGATCGGCGCGGAGATCTCCGACGACTACCACGAGCGCTCCAGCATCGTCGGCTACCGGCTGTTATGCTCGGCGATCGCCGCCTTTGCCTGCCTGTACCTCGGGCTCGGCGGCCTCAGTGCCAATCCGGCCGCGATGCTGCAGCGGTCCAACTACTTGCGCTTCGGCTGGATGGCCGCCGCCGGCCTCATCGTGGTCGGATTTGCCGCCGCATTCGGGACCAAACGTCAGATTCCGCGGCTGCACCGGGCGCATCAGCGCTCGGGCAGGCCGCTCCCGCAGCTCATCCGCGAGCTGCGCGAGATCTTTCACAACAGCTCGTTCGTGTCGCTATTCCTCACCTGTCTCGTATTCTTCGTCGCCCAGGGAACCGCCGCGGTTCTGGCGCTCGACGCCAACCAATATTTCTGGAATCTGCCCGCCTCGGTCAATCAGGCGGTATTGCTGACGCTGGTCCTCGCGCCCGTCTTCGGCCTGCCGATCGCCCGCTTGCTGCAGAATTACATGGAGAAGCGGACGCTCTCCATCGGCGGCGCGCTGGTGTTCTGCGTGTGCCAGTTCTATCCTCCGGTGCTGCGCATCTCCGGCCTGCTGCCCGACGACTTCAAATACCTCGGCACGCTGCTGGTGACGAACGCCGCCATCAGCGCCGTCGGCCTGGTCGTCTCCGCCATCGCCTTCCAGTCCATGATGGCCGACGCCGCCGATCATCACGAGTATCTGTTCGGGGTGCGGCGCGAGGCGATTTTCTTCTCCGGGGTGACCTTCTCGGTGAAGTCCGCGAGCGGCCTCGGCTCGCTGATCGCCGGCATTGCGCTCGATGCCATACATTTTCCCGCCGACATCGCCAGCCGCGGCCTTCATCCTCACCTTCCCGTCGCCACCGTGCGGGGACTCGGCTGGATCAGCGGACCGTTGCCCGCGGCAATCACCGCTCTGTGCGTGCTGCCACTGCTGATCTACTCGCTCGATCAGGAGAAATATCGACTCATCAAGCAAGCCTTGAGCGAGCGTAAGCAGTCCGCGCCGCCGCGCGAACCCGATGCGCCGTGAAGCAAGGGCAGGGACCTTGGGATCCCGAGCCGCACAGTTCCCAGGACCGCACTGCCGGGAGAACGCATGTCATTCGCCAAGTTAAACTGCCCGCCGAGCACCGGGAGGCTCCGCACCGATGAATCCGCACACAGGCCAGCCGGCGGGCGCCGCCGGCGACGGAACCATCGTCCGGACGGCTCGCGGCGCGTTGGCCGGACAGTCTTTGGCCGCCGGCGTCACCGCCTTCAGAGGCATCCGCTACGCCGAGCCACCCGTCGGCGCCCTGCGTTGGAATCCCCCCGTGGCCGCCGCTCCCTGGTCGGGTGTGCGCTCCGCGGTCGAGTTCGGGGCGGCGTGCCAGCAGGTGCGATCGGTGCCGTGCAGCATTTACGCGCGGGAAATGAAGCGCATGAGCGAGGACTGCCTGTTCCTCAACCTGTGGCGGCCGCCGCAGGCGTCCAATGCGCCCGTGATGGTGTGGGTGCACGGCGGCTCGTTGCGCACCGGGAATCCGGCCAACGGGCTCAATGAGGGCAGCGCGCTGGCGCGCAAGGGCGTGGTCGTCGTCACGCTCAACTATCGGCTGAACGTTCTGGGTTATCTTGCGCATCCGCAGCTGAGCGAGGAGTCCGCGCATGGCTCCTCGGGCAACTACGGACTGCTGGATCAGATCGAAGCGCTGCGCTGGGTGCGCGAGAACATCGCCGCGTTCGGGGGCGATCCCGGCAACGTCACGCTCTTCGGGGAGTCGGCGGGCGCATTGAGCGTCATCGAGCTCATGACCAGTCCCCTTGCCCGGGGGCTGTTCCACAAGGCGATCGTGCAGAGCGGCTATCTCGTCTCGAATCCCGAGCTGAAGCGGCCGCGATTCGGCCTGCCCTCCGCGGAGGCCATTGGTGAATGGCTGGCGCGGGAGCTCGGCGCCGCGGACCTGGCGGCGTTGCGGGCGATGGACGCGCCATCGCTGGTAGAGCGCGCCGCCGAGGCCGGATTCGATCCACAGGCGACCATTGACGGGTGGGTTCTGCCGCAGCAGATCCTCGAGTGCTTCGATCGCGGCGGGCAGGCCGCGGTCCCGATGATCGTGGGTTTCAACGAGGGTGAGATCCGTTCCCTGCGTCCTGTCTTTGTGCCGCCGCTGCCGGCGAGCGCCGCGGAGTACGAAAGCCTCGTGCGGAGCATTTACGCCGATCTGGCGCCGGCGTATCTCGCCCGCTATCCGGCGGCCGACATCGAGGACAGTGCGCTCACGGCGGCCCGCGACGCGTTCTACGGCTGGAGCGCCGAACGCCTCGCCCGAGACCAGACGCGGCTCGGGCTGCCGGCGCACCTGTATTACTTCACGCATCGCTACCCAGCGCAGGAGGCGCTGGGTCTCGAGGCGTTCCATGCCAGCGAACTGCCGTACGAGTTCGGCCGGATCGGCACGCCCGACGGTTGGCCGCAGCTGTGGCCCCGTCCGCCCGACGAGGCGCGCGAGCGCGCGCTCAGCGAGGCGCTCATGAGCTACTTCACGAGCTTCGCCCGCGACGGCGTGCCCGCCGCCCCCGGCGCGTGCGCCTGGCCGGCCTATCGTGACGATCGAGCGTTTCTCGAGTTGCGAGCGCCACCGCGGTCGATGCAGCACCTGCTGCCGGGGATGTTCGAGCTGCATGAGGAGGTGATCGCCCGTCGCCGAGCCGCGGGTACGCAGCATTGGTACGTCAACGTCGGGCTGGCCTCGCCACCCGTGCCGCCGCGCGCCTCGTAGCGCAATCGCGGCACGAGCGGCGCGAGCCCGAGGGCCTCGCGGAGGATGCAACCGCTGCCCGGATCGCTACTGGGGCGCACCCGGTGTGACCAGTCACCCTCGCACGACGGCGTTGCGTCAGCGGCGGGGACGCAGCAGGTGGCCCGGCACCCGAAACGTGGCGAGGTGATCCAGGCCGACTGAGCCGACGAATGCGGTGCGCCCGTCGGCCCCGCCAAAGGCGATGCTGGTGGGCAGGCGAAGCGGTCCGGCCACGTCCATGCAGGCGATGAGGTGATCGAGCGTGCCGCTGCGCCGTTCGATCGCGCAGGCGATCGCTTCGACCGCCGCCGGGTTCATGTCGGCATACACGACGCTCACTGCGCCGTCGCGGTCTATGACCTGCAGCGCGTTCTGGCTGATGATCGTGACCCAGATGTTGCCCTCGGCGTCGAACGTGAATCCATCTGGGAGCGCGCCGCGGCCGAGACTCCTCGGGCCGACGCCTTCCTTCGCGCCGAGCGACCCGTCCGGCCGGATCGCAAAGCGCACCAGGCGGCAGCCGAGGGTCTCGACGGCATACAGGTGCCGGCCGTCGGGGGAGACTTTGACCTCGTTGGTCAGGTCGAGTCCGTCGGCGACGATTTCCGCGCGTGCGCCGTCCGAGTCGATCCGGATGATATAGCCGTCCCGCACGCTCGATTGCATGGCCGGCACCCACGGCAGATGCCTCGTCATCACGGACAGCCATATCCGATGCGGGCCGTCGGCACACGCATAGTTGACCGTCCCCAACGGGGAGCCCTCCAGGCTCTCGAGCAGCACGCGCGTGCGACCGTCCGGGGTGATCTGATACAGGCGGCCGTCCTCGAGACCGGCCACCACGAAGCTGCCGTCGGGCCGGCGGCTGAAGCCGTTCGGCTCGCCGATCCCCGTGCCGATCCCCGCCGGCTCGCCATCGGCGGGGACGCGGCATCCCCCGCCGCGGGCATCGGATGTCCATACGCCGTCCGGATCGACCCAGACGCACTCCGGACGCCGCAGTCCCCTGCCGTAGGGGACGAGATCATCGGCCGAAAGCTGGAATTCGCTGAATGACACCTGGCCTCCCGTTCGTGGTCGCCTCCCCGCCGGCCGTCGCGGCGCCGTCAAGTGCGCGGACGGCGCCTCACGGCGTCCCGGCCTCGCCCGTCGCGGAGGTCTTCTTGCGCTCGCTCAGCGCCAGCTTGATGGCCCGATACTTCTCCTGATTGAGCTTGTAGCCGAGCATCGCGAGCGCCGACATCGCCGTGATCGCGGCGGGCAACGGACCGCAGACCCAGCCCAGACCCTGCACGGTGGCGGCGGACAGATGCGGGTGCAGGCCGCGGCTGGCGATGTCTGCGGGAAAGTGGATGGCATCGAGGGCGACGCCGCCGATGAGCGCGCCCAGACCGCTCGCGGATTTCACCGAAAAGGTCAGCCCCGAGAGAAACATCGCCTCGCGCCGGGCGCCGAACAGGTACTCATGATGATCGGCGGCGTCGGCCATCATGGATTGAAAGCCGATTCCGCAGATGACCAGGCCGATGCCGCTCACGGCCGCGTTCGCCACCAGCAGCGTGCTGATGAACGTGAGGTTGTCGGGCAGCAGGCCGTAGATTTGCAGCACCGGCGGATAGAACTGGCACAGGCAGAACAGCAGCGCGCCGCCGATGGCGAAGGTGCGCTTTTCCACGCGGTTCTGCAGCAGCCGGGCGATGGGCAGCCCGAAGATCGGCGAGAGCACGAGCACCAGCAGGACCGACTGATTGGCCGAGGCGGGCAGGTTCCAGAAATACCGGTAGGCGTCGAGCGCAAGGACAGCCGCGGTTCCCTGGGCGACGAAGAAGATGAGGCAGGTCAGGAACAAGGACACGAGCGAGCGGTTGTGGAATATCTCGCGCAGCTCGCGAAAGAGCTGCGCGACGGGCCGGCCCTGGCGCTGATGCGGGCGGTTCAGGCGCGGAATGTGCCGTATCGTCCCGAACGCGGCGGCGAACCCGACCACGAGCAGGCAGGCGGCGCAGATCCAGCCGAAGTGCACATAGTTGGACCGGCGCAGCAGCGTCGCCGAATTGGCATGCAGGCCGCCGAGCCCGATGTACAGGCAGGCGAAAGCCGAGATCGACCAGAAGAACAGCCGGTAGCCGACGATGCTGGAGCGCTCGTAATAGTCATCGGAGATTTCCGCGCCGATCGCCAGGTACGGCAGGTAGTACAGCGACATGCACACGCGCAGCACGAGCATCAGGGCCGTGACGTACACGAACAGGTCGAGGCCGGTGAGTCCCGCCGGGAGTGCGAACACGAGTCCGAACGAAAGCGCGAGGGGGATCGCGCTGGCGAACATGTACGGGTGGCGGCGTCCGATCCGCGTGCGGGTGTTGTCCGAGACCAGTCCTATGAGCGGGTCGGCGACCGAGTCGACGATCAGCGCGAGAAACGTGATCATGCCGGCGCGTGTGCCGGACATGCCGCAGACCGCGGTCAGATAGAATAAGGCGAGGTAAGTCAGTCCGGTCGTGGCGAGTCCATTGATCATCTCGCCGGTGCCGTAGATGGACTTGTCCCACACGCTCAGTTTGGCGCGGCGAGCGCGCTCGGGTGAGTCCTCCGCGCTCATGGCGCGCGGCGCTGCGCCGGGAATGGATTCATCGATGCTGGCCATGTGGATTCATGTCTCGGGTGCGCTCTGGCGCTCGGTTTCGGGATGGTGGAGGGCGGAGCGTCAGATCCGCTCGAAGATTGCGGCGATTCCCTGCCCGCCGCCGATGCACATGGTCGCAAGCCCGTACCGGTCCCCGGTGCGCTGCAGCTCGTGCACGAGTTTGGTCGCGATGATCGCTCCGGTGGCGCCGACGGGATGACCGAGGGCGATTGCGCCCCCGTTGGGGTTGGTCTTGAGAGGGTCGAAGCCGAGTTCCGCGGCGACGGCGCACGCCTGTGCGGCGAACGCCTCGTTGGATTCCACCAGATCGATGTCGGCGAGGTCAAGACGCGCTCGCTCGAGCGCCAATCGCGTCGCCGGCACCGGACCCATTCCCATGTACGCCGGCTCGACGCCCGCGTGTGCGTACGCGACCAGGCGGGCGAGAGGCGTCAGGCCGTGCTTGAGTACGGCCTCGTGGCTTGCGAGCGCCACGGCCGCGGCCCCGTCGTTGATGCCGGAGGCGTTGCCGGCGGTGACCGTGCCGCCGTCGGTGCGGAAAATCGGCCTCAGCCCGGCAAGCTCCTCGGCCGTCACCTGCGGGCGCACGTGCTCATCGACGGTGAACTCAGCGGGCCCGCGTTTGCTCCTTACGGGAACCGGAACGATCTGGGAGCGGAAGCGCCCTTGCGCGATTGCCTCGGCCGCGCGGCGATGGCTCTGCAGCGCCAAAGCATCCTGCCGCTCTCGGCCGATCGCGCCGCGAGCGGCGACGTTCTCCGCCGTGACGCCCATGAGGATGTCCTCGAACGGATCGGTGAGGCCGCCGTTCAACCCGTCGATGAGGGCCGCATCGCCGAGTCGCCTGCCCCAGCGCAGGGCGGGGACCCAGAACGGCGCGCGGCTCATCACTTCGGCGCCCCCGCCAATGGCCAGTTCGCAGTCCCCAAGGGCAATGGCCTGGGCGGCGGACACGATCGCCTGCAGACCGGAGCCGCACAGACGGTTGACCGTCAGGGCCGGCACCTGCACCGGGAGTCCGGCGCCGAGCGTGGCCAGCCTGGCGAGGTACGCGTCCCGGGGCGCGGTGGGCAGGACTTGTCCGAAGACGACATGACCGACCGAGGGGCCGGGTAGGCCGGCGCGCCGGATGGCTTCCCGGGTCACCAGGGCGGCCAGATCTCCGGGCTCGCACTCGCGCAGCGAGCCACCGAAGGAGCCGACCGCGGTACGGACGGCCGAGACGACGTAGACCTCCATGATCAGCGCTTCCGGCCGGCCGAGGCGGCCCGAGCCTGCTCGACCTCGAACTGGTATTGCTCGAAGCCCGTCGCGGGCACCCGTTCGCCGGTGCGCTCGGCGACCTGATCCCAGTGCGCGAGGATCGCCTCGGCGGTCAACCGGTCATCGGCAAGGTGAATGCCGCGCGTCATGGTCACATGCGCCAGCTTGAAGCTGCCCGCGCCGGCGAGCACGACGCACTTGGTCGGCGCCTGCTCGCTTGCCAGGGCGACCACCGCCGGGCTGACCCGCTGTGGCGCGAGTGCGGCCAGATCCTCAGCGGACCACAGGTCATGAGTCATTTGCGTCGCCGCGCTCGGCGCGAGGCAATTGACATGGATGCCGTAGCGCGCTCCCTCGAGCGCCAGAGTCTGCATCAACCCCACCAGCGCCATCTTGGCCGCCGAGTAGGCCGACTGACCGAAATTGCCGTACAGCCCCGAGGAGGAACTGGTCAGGACGATGCGGCCGTAGCCGCGCTCTTTCATATGGGACCAGACGGCCTTGGTGCAGTTGACCGACCCCATCACGTGCACATCGAGCACGAGCCGGAAGTCCGCCAGATCGATCTTGGCGAAAGTGCGGTCGCGAAGAATTCCGGCATTGTTCACCAGTATGTCCACCCGGCCCCAGTGCTCGATCACGCGCGCCACCATCTGTTCAACCGCACCGAGGTCCTGCACATTCGCGGTGCTGCCGAGCGCCTCCCCGCCCAAGGCGCGGACCTCGCCGCACACCTGCTCGACGTTCGCCGGATCGAGGTCGTTGGCCACGATCCGCGCGCCGCTGCGCGCAAGGGCGATCGCATGAGCCTTGCCGAGGCCACGGCCGGCTCCCGTGACGATCGCAACACGTTGTGAAAGTAAGCCAGTCATATGAGCCTTTCGGTCGGTAAGCGGCGAAACGGGGCGGTGCGGCGCACGGACGCAGGCGTCACCGCCCGGACGGCGGCACGCCGTCCGGGCAGGAGCCGCGCATCGGTCCGCCGCGGACGGCGGCGGGCCACCGCCGGCCCGCGCCACGACTGCAAATCCGCCATCGATAGCAGATTCATAGATAATTCATTCAATATTATCGGCAAGCCCGGATGGCGATCCCGCGCCGGCTCGCAGGACCGGGGCGAAGGCCCAAACCCCGAAAACAATAGCACGGACAGCTGAATGAGCATCGTACCGCGGCCGTTCCCCCAGAGACCATGAAAACATTATTTCGCATGTGAATGAACTTGACAAGCCAAAAATAAACTGGGACTCTCCGCCAGCCGCGCCATCGCGCGGATCAATAAGTGCGGGGGGTCCGATGAAAATCAGTGCATTCGTGTGCGTCGCGCTCATGGTGGGTGGCGCCGCGGCGGCGAAAACCAGCGCAATCCATGCAGCCTCCGCGGCGGGAGCTTCGCGCGCGGATTCCGCGTTCAGCCGAGCTCCGGGCGGCCATGCCGCCAATGAGAGCGCGACCCCCGCGGCGCAGCCCTCCTACGGCAAGCTCGCCGAGGTGGTGGTGACCGCCGAGAAGCGCGTGACCCCTCTGCAACAGACTCCGATTTCCGCCACCGTCATGACGGGGTCGCAGCTTCTGCATGCCGGCGTGATCAACGTCAATCAGCTGGAGACGATCTCGCCGTCGCTGGCGGTAAACAATTTCGGCCAGGGCAATGATTTCAACATCCGGGGAATCGGCAAGGGCGAGCACAACACTCAGACGGTGACCGGCGTCGTCACCTACCGCGACGGCGTCGCCTCGTTCCCGGGCTATTTCCAGGACGAGCCGTTCTACGACCTCTCCAGCATAGAGGTGCTGCGCGGCCCGCAGGGAACGTTCGCCGGCGAGAACGCAATCGGCGGAGCGGTATACATCACCGAGGCGCCGCCGAATTTCAGCGGGGTGCACGGCTATGTCACGCTGCAGCACGGTAATTACAACGACACCATGGTGCAGGGCGCGGTCAACATTCCGATGACGCATACGCTCGCGTCCCGCGTGGCGTTCTATGGTGAACGGCGAAATTCCTTCTTTCACATCACCGGTCCCTACTCGGGGGGCAACGGTGCGCTGAAAGAGGGCGCGCTTCGCTACAGCTTGATGTGGCGGCCGTCGCAGTCGCTGAACGCCATCTGGCGAACCGACTACGTGTACGTCGACAATGGCGGATATCCGGCCTCGCCGGCGACGGCCAAGACGGATTTGTTCCACATCAGTGCGAGCGGCACTCAGCTCGGCATCGATCAGTTCGGGCGCTCGACGCTGAACGTAAACTACACCATGCCAAGCGGCATCACGCTGAGGTCCATTTCCGGGGTCCAGTGGGGCCGCACTGAATACGATGCGAATGTCAACGGAACGGCGCAGCCGGGCTACCAGTTCAAGGATGCCGTCGATGAGGACATGTATTCACAGGAATTCGACCTGATCTCGCCCGACAAGGGATTTTTGACGTGGGTCACCGGCGTCTATTATCAGGCAAACAACTACCTGTTCCCGCTCGGGCGGTTCAATCTCGGCTACCCGACGGGCGTGTTCAACGAAATCATCAATGGCACCAATCTCACGAATTCCGCCGCGGCGTTCGGCCAGTTCAGCCTGCACTTCAGGCACGGAGTGAAGTTTCAGCTCGGCGCCCGATATTCATATAACGACTCGATAAACCGCGTGGGCGTGGTGATTCCGGAATTCGCCTACGCGGAGCCGGATCACCAGATGGAGCGCGACTATCACACGACCGGCAAGGCATCGCTGAGCTGGGCCGTGAATCACGCCAACTATCTGTATGCGTTCGTCGCCACGGGGTACAAGCAGGGCGGGATCAACCTTCCCATCGGCGTTCAATACCAGGCGCCCTTCCGGGCCGAATACATCACCGACTACGAAATCGGCTGGAAAGCCTCGGCGCTCGACGATCACCTGCGCACGCAGCTCGACGGCTACTACGACCGGTACCACAATTTCCAGGTCACCATCGGAGACCCGCTGCTTCCGGTGCAGCAGCTGGAGGTGAACAACCCCTCGCCCACGACTCTGTACGGCGTCGAAGCCTCGCTGCAGGCGGTGCTCGGTAACCTCTCGCTCGATGCCAATGCGGCGTTCGAGCGCACCAGTCTCGGCACGTTCTTCGCCACCGACTACCGGGTCCCGGGGCTGGCGGTGTGCAATCCGCTGACCGGCCCGCAGAGCGCGGTTTGCATCAATTTGTCCGGTCATCCTCAGACCTACGCGCCGGAGCTGACGTATAACCTCAGCGCCCAGTATCTGTTCCACCTGCCGGACGATGCGACGCTGACCACGCGCGCGAACTACTCGCATGTCGGATCGCAGTGGGCCACCCTCTTCGACAATGCGGCGCTCGGCGACTTCCTCGGTGCGCGCAACCTGGTTTCTGCGCAGGTCGAGTACGGGCGCGGCCCTTGGACGTTCACGGCCTATGGCACCAACCTGACGAATGAGCAGTATGTCAGCGCAATGATCTCGCAGCTTCGCTTCGCCGGGGCGCCGCGGCAGTACGGCATCCGCATCACGAGGTTCTTCTAGTCGAACGGGCTACGAGGGCGCGACCGGGAACATTGGCCGGCAAACAGTGGGAAGTATGAACGGAACGATGCAGCGCTATGCATTGACGGTGGACAAGTTCCTCGATCACGCCGCCAAGTGGCATGGGACATCAGGGGTGACGTCGGCGTGCGCCACCGGAAAGGCCGACCGGATCACGTATCGGCAGCTGCGTGCGCGCTGCGGACTGGTTTCCGGCGCGATGCTCGATTTGGGACTCGTTCCGGGCGAGCGGATTGCGACGCTCGCCTGGAACACCCAGGATCATCTGACGCTGTACTACGGCGCAATGGGCGTGGGGCTGGTGTGCCATACACTCAATCCGCGCCTGAGCGTCGCGCATCTGGCGGAGATGATCGACGAGGCGCAGGATCGATGGCTCGCGGTCGGCGCGGGCCTGCAGCCGCTCGCGTTGCAGCTGCTCGCGCGCTGTCCGAGTCTCGATACGCTGGTTCTCCTGGATCGCGAGATTCCGGATGGAGGCACGCCGGAGCGCGCGCGCCGCTGGGGACTCGAGGACTTGATTCGGCTGTTCGGACGACCGGCGCCCTGGGGGCAGTTCGACGAGGAGACGCCGGCGGGGCTGTGCTACACCTCCGGCACGATAGGCAAGCCGCGCGGCGTGCTCTACACCCATCGTTCGAACTATCTGCATACCGTGCGGGCGCTGCAGGCCGATGCGATAGCGCTCACCGCGCGTGAAACGGTGCTGGTGGCCGTGCCGATGTTTCACGCCAATGGCTGGGGACTGCCGTTCGCGGCTCCCGCGGTGGGCTCGCACCTCGTGCTTCCCGGCCGAAGCACCGATCCGGCACACCTGCACGCGCTGATCACGACTGAGCGGGTGACGGTCGCGGCCGCCGTGCAGACGGTGTGGCTGGGACTGGTGGACCATGTCGAGAAGACCGGCAAAGAGCTGCCGACGCTCCAACGTGTGATCATCGGAGGGTCGCACTGTCCCGACGCGCTCCTGAAGCGCATCGAGGAGCGCCTCGATGTTCGCGTGCAGACCAGTTGGGGAATGACCGAACTGTCGCCGCTCGGCACCATCGAGCCTCCGGGGGTATCCGCGGGCGCCGGCCCGCGCGGCTCGGGTCGCCCCGTCATGGGGCTCGATTTGAAACTCGTCGATGCCGAGGGTGTCGCGCTCCCACAGCAGCGCAGCGTCGTCGGCCGGCTGATGGTCAGGGGCGCGAGCGTCGCGGAACGCTACTTCAACGAGACCGAGCCTGCTCTGGACGCGGAAGGCTACTTTGACACCGGCGATCTCGGGCTCATCGACGAGCAGGGAAACCTGACGATCACGGGCCGCGCCAAGGATCTGATCAAGTCCGGCGGCGAGTGGATCAATCCGCGGGAAATCGAAGACCTGATCGGCGCCCTGCCAGAGGTGGCGTTGGTCGCTGTCATAGGACGAGTCGATCCGAAGTGGGGTGAGCGGCCCGTCCTCGTCGTCGAACCTCGCCGCGATCGTGCGATCGGGCAGGAATCGCTGTTGGGCGCCCTGCGCGGCAAGGTGCCGGATTGGTGGCTTCCGGATCAGGTGGTGCTCATCGAGCGGATGCCGTTGGCGGCGACCGGGAAAATCGACAAACAGCTCCTGCGCGCCGAGTACGGGAAAGGCTAGGGCGCGATCACGGGGCGCAGCTCCGGCAGCCCGCAGACCCGTCAGCCACCGTCCGCCGTCACTTCGTCGGCGCCTTCGCCAGCCGGTCGAGCGCCCGGGCCATGCCGGCGGTGATCCCGAAGATGTTGCGTCTCGCCCGGGAGGACAGTGCGCGCCAGTCCTCGAGGCACCCGACGCCGGCGGCCGTCAACCGATCAAGGAGGTATTGCTCACTGAAGTCCGTCGGCTGTTGTTCGCTGATCTCCCGATGATGCAGATTTCCGGTCATGATGATGCCCTCACTGCCTGTCGGAGCGACCTTGACAGATCGCAACAGGTGGAACAGTGACCGTGCTCGCAGGTCATTGCCGATTGTAACCCCGACTTTACTTATTCAGGCAGGCGTCTCGCGGACACTGTGATGCGGAGCGCTGTTTTGGAGGCTTCGGGAATGGCTGAGGACATCAAGGTCCAATCGACGAAAGGTAACGGCGCCCGCGGATTTGCGGTTGATATTCCCCGACACCCGAATGAGCTATGCAATCAGGATTCCATGTCGCTCGCGGTGGAAGCCGGTGAGTCAACCGGCCGATCCTTCCGAAATCAGCTCGGAGAGCAACTCTGATTCGACCAGAGCTCGCAAGCCGGCATGCTCGGACCGGGCTCTGTTGTACGCCCTCTACAACACAAGCCAGTCGAGCACCATGCAGGTGGCGGCCGTGGAAACGAGCGTCGTGAACAGGCTGTCGACGGAGTGATGCCCGATCCGGTGACGGCCTTTCGCTGAGGGAATCACGCCGGCCCCGGACTTCGGGGGCGGGAGCTTTTCGTGCTGCTTGACGCAAACCCGTCCGGGTCGGCCGATAAGAGACCATTCCAGGGACACAGCCTCCGCATGCGCGCTCGGCGCCACTCGTCGCGGACGATACCGCAAGCTGACGCGTGAGCATCGTCTCACCGGGACCCATCCGGACAAACCCGAGCCCCATCTTGGCTGTGCGGAGCGCCTTTGAGCCCGCCTTGCCCGCTTACGAATATCTCAGCGAACGACCGCGCCCTGGGAAGTCCTGTTCGTTTGGTGCGAAATTCGCTGGAACGCCGCTCCTTACCGCGGCTTGGCGGCGCGGTCCCGCGCCGGCCGACGAACGGCACGCAGTTTTCCGCTGCCTGCGCCGCCGCAGAAAAACCTGTCGCTGCCGTTCGACTCGAGCCCCGAGACGGCGACGCCGGCCGGCATGTCGAGCCGCTCGAGAACCTCGCCGCTGCCCGGATCGATTCGGCGCAGCTCGCTCTTCTCGCCTTCCAGGTTCCCGTGCCAAAGCTCGCCGTCGACCCAGGTGACGCCCGTGACGAAGCGGTTCGACTCAATGGTGCGAAGGATCGCCCCGGTCAGCGGATCGATCTGATGGATCCTGCGGTTGCGATACTGCCCGACCCACAGGCTGCCTTCCGCCCAGGCCATGCCGGAAGCTCCGCCGTCGGGCGTCGGCACGGAGCCGATGACGCGGCCGGTCGTCGGATCGACTTTCTGGATGCGATCTCCCGAGATCTGATAGAGGTGCCGGCCATCGAAGGCGGTTCCCGCATGCGCGGGGACGTCGAGGGAGCGCACGGTCGCCCCGCTCGCCGGATCGATGGCCTTCAGCGTGTCGCCGGCGGCGATCCAGACGTTCGCGCCGTCATAGCTGACCCCATGCACCTGCGTGACATCCGGAAACGGGCCGTATTCCCGGAGAATCTTCGCTGCCACCCCGTTCAATTGCGATCGCCGCCTCGGTCGCCCGCTGGGTGCATTCATCTTAGGGGCCACTCAAGAATAACTTCGCACGTTGCGTAGGTGCTTTTGAGTATACGGCTTGATGGTGTAGTTCCACTCCGGCAGAGTTCTGTGCGTGCGGATATTCAGCAACTTCATCTCCTCGTCGGTCACTTCCTGACCCTTCTCGTATATTTTCGAGTTGAGCTTCGCGGATACCGCCAATCCTGTTTTGGTCCTGGTTGTCGAGATGTAGTTCAGGGCGACGTCGTAGGTTTCGAGCGGCACGCCCTGCCAGTTTTTGCTGACCTCGCTGAACAGCCGATGCTCGATGGGATTCCATTTCGAGGCTCCGGGTGGATAGTGACAAACGCTGACGCGCAGCCCGTGTCTATTGCAGAGTTTCTGCTGCAATTCGCATTTCCAGAGTCTGCAGCGGGAGCTGTTGGCCCCGCCGGAGTCGGCGAGGATGAGGAGCTCAGTGGCGCCGGGGTAGTGCTTCTTGCCGTACCTGCGCCACCAATGCTCGATGGCGTCGACCGCAAACTCGGCAGTCTCCCGCGATGTGCCCACCATGACCATGCCGCTGTTGCGGCGAACGTCGTAGATTCCATATGGCAACGCCACGCCCTGGGCATCGGAGGGGAAATCGTGATCTTTGACCTCGCGGCCTTTGCGCCGCCAGGTGCGGCCGCCATTTTTGAAGTTGCCGATGAGCTCCCGTTTCTTGCCATCGACGCTGATGATGGGCAGGTCCGAGGTCTCGAACTTTCGCTGCTTCGCCGCAATCGCCAGAAATTGCCGATTGCGCTTGGCGCGATCCCCGTACTTGCGCTTGAAGCCTGATTCGATGTTCTTCCGATTCGTCTTGAGAGAGAAGTCCATCTCATGGAGCAATCGCCCGACGGTGTTGGCGCTGACCTCAATGCCGTGTGTGAACAACTCCTCAGCGATCGACTGTGTCGTCCTTCTCGTCCAGCGCGTACCGTCAATGGGGTCTCCCGCAACTTCATCTCTGAGGATCTCCTGGATCTTTGCCCTGATCGTGGAGTTTTTTTTCCGCCGCTCTGCGGCCACCGCCCGGCTTGCGCACACGCGTGGGATCAATGTCCTCGCCCAGCAGCTCGATTCTGCCCTTGGCGACTGTATGGGGATCCACGCCGAGCAATGCGGCCACGCGCGCATCGCCCCCTCTGCCGGTCTTCAGCGCTTCCAGCCCTGCGAACAGCCGTCGCTGTCGTTCGTCGAGCAGACTGAAGAACAAGATGATGGCGGCTTTCACCTCGTGCGCCAGCACTTCCCCAGAAACGCCCCCGACGGCAACCTGCGCAACCTTGCCTCGGGCGTTGATCTGCCGCTGGCGCTGCGCCTGATCCAGGGCGAAGTAGATAAAGGCCCCGCCAAACCTTTGTCGCTCGATGAGGTGCCTATGGACCAAGTGCAACAAGCTCTGCCGCGTCTCAACGTGCAGAGCGTTGTCCAGCTCGCTTGCCGAATATCCCGCGGGCGCCTGATCCACAAAGCGTTTGCTGGTGTCCAACAGCGTTCCGTCAGTGGAGAACCAGATGCCACGATGAGACCAAAGGCCACTCTCATCAAACCGACAGGAGGATCGGAGGGTGTAGTACTTCCCCCGATGGGAGTAGCTCGTCAGGTAGGGCAGCACGGCCAACTTGCGAAACACGGTCATTCGGGACTCGGTTCCAAGGGCGTCGGCCAATTGGTCGAACGTGCACAGCGTCCGCTGCTGCAGCACGCGCTCCAGATCTCGGGCGTTGAACTCAGCGGCTCTCATAATGGTATAGGTCACCATCAGATACAGATGGTGAATAGTACCATTCCGGCCCTGGATGTGCCAATAATCCCGCACGCCAGACCTGGAACGGCAGTGGGGCGCGAAAATAGGGCAAAACCGCTTCATTGTCCCGCACCAATCGGGTCAGTAGCCCGCTGGAAGCCGTGATGCAATTGAGACAGGTCCACAGTCACTGCGCTGTTATTATTGCGCGGCCCCTTAGCCTCCGGACAGGGCAACCGGGAGTAACAAGGCTGTCGGGAAACCCGGCACCGGCCGAGTCATCCAGCGGCGCGCGCGGCCGCGGCCGATCGCGTGCACCTTGCCCTCGGTCATGAGGTCCTCGAGCGTACGCTGAACGGTGCGCTGGCTTGCGTCGAGCGCCAGCGCCAGCGCGGAACTCGACCATGCCTCGCCGTCCCCCAGGAGGGCGAGCACGCTCGCGTGCGCCTCATCCGTCGGCGGCGCGAGCACGACGACCTCTTCGGTCCGGCACGGCACGAGCGCGAAGCCGTCCTTGGTCGCGTCGATGCCGGCGAACGCGACGAGTGCCCTGCGCAGGCGGCCAATCTCGACGCGTAGTCTCGCGCGGTGCGAGTCATCGATGTGCCTGGCGCGAAAAACGCGCCCGACCAGCACGGCCCGCGACACATCGCCGGGCCAGGCTTCGGCAAGCGCGCGGGCCAGGAGGAACAGGACCGGACGCGTCTCCAGCGAAATCACGCCGCCGCAGTAGCAGACGAGACGGCGGCAGGCATCGACCACCAGGGTCTGCGATGACAGCAGCCCTTCGACGTCGGCCAGTCGCAGAAGCCGCTCCTCACCGCGTGCGATCAGCCTTGCCGCGGGCGTATCGAAAGCCAGAGCAGCGGTTTGCACCTCGGCCAGCAGCGAAGGGATGCCGGCCCGCCGCGCGGCGGCCTCGGCCCGCGCAAGTGCCGCATATGCCGTCTCGATCTTCAGGCGGCGCATCGCGACGCCTGCGACAACGAGTTCGTGGCCGGCCCGTGATGGCGGCGGCAACACAGCGGGATCGACGCTCACGAGCAGGCGCTCGCACTGGTCTAGACGGCCGACCAAGAGCAGATAGCGGGCTTTGAGATAGCGCGCATGTGCGGCATTGGCATGGTCGCCATGTCCTGAGAGCGCGTCATGCGCCGCATCGAGCGTCTTCACCGCCCAGTCGAGGTCGCGCGAGACGAGCGCGATCTCGGCCGCAGCGACCGCGCACCGTGCACGACCGACGGGCTCTCTCGGGCCAAAGGCACGTGCCGCGCGGCGCAGCAGCGTCTTGGCGCGGCTCAGATCGCCGAGCTGCGCCATCGCGATGCCGCGAAGCGCCAGCGCGGGCGGATCCTCGCGCCATGCGATGTGGTTCAGCGCTCCGAGTGCATCACCGGAGGTCAATGCGCGTGCCGCGGCGTTGATCAGCGAGTCCATCGAAATCCCGACACACCTGTCACTCACGGCCCCCGCCGGACGGCGCTAATCTATTCTCACTACCAACGCTCGGCAAGCGCTGGACCAGAAAAGAGAAGCATCATGACGACACATATGACAGTCTCACGCGCCGCGTGGCTGGAAGCACGACTGGAGCTGCTCGCCGCCGAGAAAGACCTGACGCGGCACGGCGACAAAGTGGCGCAGCTGCGGCGCCAACTGCCCTGGGTCGAGATCGCAAAGCCCTACGTCTTCGGAGAACCCGGCGGTCAAGTTACGCTCGCGGATTTGTTCGAGGGCCGCCATCAGCTCCTGGTGCAACATTTCATGCTCGTCCCGGGCTGGGAGCAAGGCTGTCCGAGTTGCTCCTACATGGCCGACCACACGGACGGTATGATAATTCACCTCGCGCATCGCGACGTCACGTTCGTCGCAATCTCGCGCGCTCCCATCGCCGAAATCGAGCGCTTCCGCCGGAGGATGGGCTGGCGGTTCAAATGGGTGTCCTCGGCCGGCACTGATTTCAACTATGATTTCGGCGTCAGTTTCATGCCCGAAGAAGTGGCGACGGGCAGGATCGATTACAACTACGGCAATTGGCCGTTCGTTGGCGAGGAATGGCCCGGCGTCAGCGTCTTCTACAAGGATGACGCGGGCCAGGTATTCCACACTTATTCTACTTACGGCCGCGGCGTGGAGGTGATGATGGGAGCCTATCGCATGCTCGACCTCACGCCCAAGGGACGTGGGGAGCGGGACGACACGGCTCACAAGATGGAATGGGTGCGCCATCACGACCGATATGAGCTCGAGGCGGCCCCGAAGGGCGCGTCCGCCGACGCTTCGTGCTGCAAGGCGCACACTCGAGGCCGCTTGCCATGAGCAGGGGCCACATCGTGAGGAGCGCTCCCATTGGCCGAGGCGGCGGCCGAGCGGTGGCCCGACGTCAGTGTGCGGTCTGTGTGTCGGTGAGCGAGTGAGTCAAACATGCGATCTGTGCCTGTGCAATGCGTACGTCGGGCGGCCAACGAACGGCGCGCAACAGGGTCAGGCGCACGATCTCGCATTGGGGACGTGGAGTGACTTCGGACCGCACGCGGTGTGCGCCGGCGAGTGCCCCGGATGCCGAACGGCGTCACAAAACGTCAATCGACTCGGTCGGGCAAACCCGTTGCCTGGGGCGGCCGCCGGCGTTTTCGTCATGGGTGCGCCGCTGGATGACCGATTTTCCGCGGCCCGAGCCAACCCGCTCGGATCGCGACAAGGCTCAGGTGCTGCGGCGACAGGGCGCTGAAGCTTTGCGCCGACAGCATGCTATCCATACTGGTGTAGCTGGGATCGCTGTCAGCCGCCGTTTCCGTCCCGATAACGGATGTGACGCAATGCCGCCTCTCATGCGAGCCGGCGGGCGCGATGCTCGCGAAGGCCATAGCTGCGCGGGGCTTTGTACAAGCGCGGGTTGCGGGCGTCGAGCTGCCACATCTCGTCGCGCAACTTCTTCAGCCTGGGCTCGGAGATCACCCCGTATCCTTGGCCGGGCGTGCACGTCAGCTCGCCGAAGTACACTTTGCTGCGAACGCTGTAGAGGTCGACCCGTATGAAGTCGAAATCCGCCGACAACGCGCGTGCCACCTGTACCATCTGCGCGAAATTGGGCGGCGACAGATGTGGTGCCAGCTCTTCGGGCGGTATCTTGCAGACCAACAGCTCTCCCTCGCGATTGAAGACCGCGCTTCGCCCGTCCGGCGTGACGATGGCGTAGCTATAGTCGAATCCGGCGGAGCTGTTGTACGAGAAGAAGCAATAGTCCCAGGGGCAGCCGCCGTCACCGTCTTCCAGCAACTGCTCGATGAGGATCTTGGGCTTTATGTAGCTGTAGTGGCGCTCACCCGACTCGCGCCCGTAACGCATGCGGGCGTATCCGTTGAAACGGCGAACCGTCTCGGGAATATCCAACTTGTTCTTGTCTCGAACAATCTGGTTCCATTTGCACCCGTGATTCGCCTTGATGATGAAGCGTTGCGGCAGTGCATGGAAATGCTCCGGCCGCAGACGGTCGTGCGCCGCGAGCAACGGAATGAGATAGCTCTCGCCAATGCGTTTCGCGACGTACTCGCGCACGCGGTACTTGTCGGCCACGGAGGCGTAGAAGCGGTGATTGCCGTAGATCTTGCGGAATTGCACCTTCTCGTGGTGGGTGCGCGGATTCTCGAAGTCGCCATCCATTCCCAGGCGACTGCGGAACTGCCGCTGCACCCGAAGACGGTGGATCCGGGTCGCCAGCGCCTCGACTGCATCGATCAGTACGGCTGACATCGTGTTGTTCAATTGTGGTCGATGTGTCCTCGATCAGGAACACAGACGCAGCTGTTGAAGTACATTCCTCTTGCGGCCACCGTGCGACCCCCGGAGGGCCGTCAGCGCCTGTAGCGTACACATTCAGAGCCGAGGGTTCACCGAGTTCGTGGGCAATGACTGACATTTGTCCGTCTCCCGGCTTCTTTCTGTGCGCACGTGAGTCGGTCCGGATGCCCATCCGCTGGGGCGTGAGCTGGACTATTGATCCGGCACGGCCGTGGCTGTCGCTCAAGCCGGGCGGCGGCACTTGTCTTCATCCCCGCCCATGGCGGACGACGCCTTCTTTCCACAACAGGATATCGTCGTAATCGCCTACGACAACCATGTCTCGTGGGTCGTCCGCAAGGTTACAAATGCGCTCGAGGCAATCGTCTTCAACCGACCGTATACGGTGCCTGGAGCCTGCCGGGCACTACGCTCACCCCCGCTGCACTGCAGCGATTCGTGGGCCGGTACCGGCTGATGCCCGCCTTCATTGTCACCGTCAGTCGGCAAGGCGATCAGCTCTACGAGCATGCGAGCGGGCAACCGCTGAAGCCGATTTATCCATACGATCCGAAGGCGTTCTTCCTCAAGGCTGTCGACGCCCAGATCGAGTTCCTCGCGGGCAAGTCCGGCAAGATAAGCGCAATGACGCTACACCAAGACGGCATGGTCATGTCCGGAAACGGAATTGCACAGCCGTAGTCCAGCGCAGCATTGCGCCGGACCTCACAGTCGAGGCGTTCCTGGATTGCCTCCAGCCGCGACCCTGGGTGCGAATACTGGACAAGACACTGCGACGTCATCCTATCGCCGGTAAGCGTGCCTGCCGGTCGTGATCACCACCATGTCGGTCCGGATGGCGCCGAGCTGCTCACCGCGCCACAGAAGATCGCTCAGGTCCGCGTCCCTGACCTCGCGCCCGTCTCCACCTTGAGCGCGAGCCGCGCGCCGCCATGCTCGAGCGTAAGCCCAGGGCCCGGCATCCGGGTCAAGGCCAAGAGCCGCTGTGCATTCAGGTGTCTGCAACCGCAAGGTCTGCCCGCCGTGCGAGACATGAGGACTTGTACGTAATGGAATGTGCCGATTCACTTACGCTCGGTGAAAGCGTCAAATCCGCTCATCGCTTTTCAAGGGCGGACGGCTATCGGACACAGCGGCCAACGGCAGATCCGGGTGGCGAGGAGATCGAGATATGTGGGGCGGATACATGGGCAACGGCCCGTGGGGTTCAGGAGGCATCCTGATGGTGATATTCATGGGCCTCTTCTGGATCGTACCGCTGGTCGCGGTCGGGGCGATCGTCTGGGCGGTGGTGCACAAGGGCTCCGCCGGCATGCCGCGCTCCGACTCGGGATCTGCCCTGCGCATTCTCGAAGAGCGGTATGCGCGCGGCGAGATCGGCAAGGACGAGTTCGAGCAGAAGCGGCACGATCTGCAGCGGTGACCATGCCGCTGCGGTAGACGGCTCGGTCGCGCAGTATGTCGCATATCATTGGTCTGCGGACGAGCGAAACGCGGAAAGTTGGTAAGGTGGGACGGGTCGTCTACCGGCTCGTGACTTCGGCCGTGGCGCTGTTCATCGCAGGCATGCTTGTCCCCGGGGTCGTGACCTACCCGCGTCGGATATGATCGTCAGGTTCCAGCGAAGCGCTGTCGCGAGGGGGGAGAGAACGCCATGCGGGGCGCCCTGCACGTCCGGCACCATGGCTCCGGCGGGCCGGGAGACAGCCGGAGGAGTGAACGGTCAGCCATGAACTTTTTCGTTCGAGACGCACGGATGGCGATCGTGTGCTGCGGCACACTGTTGCTCGCCGCCGGAGCAAACTTCGCGAGCGCACAGGGACCGTGGGGCGCCGAAATGGCCGGCAGGGCGCCCGCTGCGGTCCGGGTGGGGAACCCCCGACAGGGGCGCCGCATCGCCGAGGCGACCTGCGCTGCGTGTCATGGATTGCACGGTAACGCGCCCTCCGCGCAGGCGCCGAAGCTTGCCGGACAGAATCCGGCCTATCTGTACCGACAGCTCTGGAATTTCCGCATGGATGCCCGGCACTCCCCGGTGATGGGAGCGATAGTCGCCCGCTTGTCCGATCGCGACATGGCGAACGCGGCGAGCTACTTCGCGCTACAGCTGCGGAGGCCTGATCCGCCCGCGCGTGCCGGTCAGTCGGCCGGGGGAAGGAGGATCTTTCTGATGGGAATTCCCGGACACGTTCCCGCTTGCGTCGCGTGTCATCAGTCCCCGGCCGGGCAGGGCACACGGCCCATGATGGGCGGGATGATGGGTGGGATGATGGGTGGACGAGGAATGGGCGCGATGATGGGGCGCGGGCGGATGACTCCCGCAACGGGTGGCCCAGCCCCGGTTCTCGCCGGGCAGCATGCGCGCTACCTCATCCAGCAATTGGATCGCTTCGCAGACGGCAAGCGGTCGAGTCCCGTCATGGGCCCGATCGCCGCAGGGATGGACCAGTCGCAGCGAATGGCCGTGGCGACGTATCTGTCTACGATCTCTCCCGAGCCCGAATGAGGCGGAGCGCAGTGCGACTTTCCCGGATAGTGCGGGGACCGCCCGGCTTCTAGCGTGGGCGTCCGGCGCCGGCACGGTGCCGATATTCGGGAGTGTCGTCATGAAACAGACACGCCGTCTTCTCAAAGCTGCGCTCTTGGCAGTTTCGTTGTCCGCGGCGATCGGCCTCGCGGGCATTGCAGGCGCGCAATAGTATTATGGTGGCGGACCGAACCGCTACGGCCCCGGTTGGATGATGGGGCCGGGGATGATGGGCTACGGCGGCTGCGGATATGGTCGCGGATATGGTCCAGGTTGGATGATGGGACCCGGCATGATGGGCTACGGTTACGGACGCTGGGGCTATTACAGCCGCTCGCCGCACCGCAGCCTCCACCTCACGGTAGCACAGGTCAAGCTGTACCTCGAGAATTGGATCGACATGAGCGGCAATCCGCACCTCAAGGCCGGCCCCGTGATTGCCAGGGATGCGAGCACGATCATCGCGGAGATCGTAACGAAAAAAAGGCGCACCGGTGGAGCGGTTCAGCGTGAACCGCAAAACGGGACACTACGAGCCGATCCCTTTGCAGTGACAGCCTCGGACGCGTGGCGCGCGTGCACACGACGTCCCGAGGAGACTGGCTGTCCGCGGTCACGTCGAACCGGGTGATTACGCCTGCGAGGCGCGCCGTGAAGGGGAGCGTGCGAGGTTCGTATGACGTTCTGTCACTGACCGTTCTGTGCGGAGCAGGGCGGCGAGTCCGACGGGGGCGCGCGCCGATTCAGATGTCAGTCAGGAGCAGCAATTCTTGCCTGTTGGTGCGCAATTTACGTCCGGCGTTGACACCTGGGGCGCGCTTTATCGCACGAGGAATGAGACAGAAACGGTCGAACAGAGGTTTTGCGGGTGATGGATTGAGGACTAACAACGACCGAAGGTCGTTCACCGCGCCAGTGTCAACGGTGGCAGATTGTCAACGCCGGACATCTGCATCTATGCAGGAGACAGAGCAGCCTGATACTCTACTGCCGAAGTCGGAGTTCTGTACCTGGATGTCGTGGGTCAAAAGGGGCCGCGATTACCTTCGTGTGCGTCGATTGGGTGCGCGGCACCGTAGGGCAATTCACGGTCCGAACGTCTGTTTCGGGCCGGGACGGGTTTCCCGGTCATTCACGGATGGGGTGCGGGCAGAGTTGGCTGTTTCTGTGTGGGCTTGGCTGACGACAATTACAGTCGGGCATTTCGGGACGGAGAGGGCATATGGACTGCTCTTCTGCCGTCGTGGCTGAGGCGATGCTTGCGCGTGGTACGCGCTTGGGTGCACCGTCTGAGCAACCGGGGAATGGATCGGCACATTGGCGTCGCGGCGGTAGTCGTGAATCATGGTGCAAGTTGCGAGGCAACGATGGTGTTCGGTCGACATTTCGCACTGACCGCCCTGGGTCTGGCAATCGCCCTGCTCAGTGGTTGTGCAACGACGCAGGTTCAGACGGCCACGGCGGCCAAAAGGCTCGAGCGGCGCGCCGCTGCGTTCGCCAGCCGTTTCTGCTCTGAACACGGCGCCGCGTGCGGCAGTAATCGCTATCTGCCTGCTGCGCGCAGCTTCGCCGACCAGGCGCATGGATTTCGCAGCGCGGTGGAAAACGACAGTGATCAACAAGTTGTCATGGCGTTCAAGAATCTCTGGCTGAAGTATCACGCGTTGCGCGACGAGATCTGTCGCTCCCGTGACCGCCGGCTTCGGGCCGACTTGAAGCCAACGGCGCAGGCATTCGTCGACGTTCAGATCCTCGTGGAAAACGGATATTCATATGCTGATCCCACAGTCTACGCAATGGGTGGTTACACGCTCGATCCGTATTACAACTGAGCACATACGGCTGAGCCTGCGTTGGCGACGCGTTCGCACTCGCAAGGCAGGCTAACGTATAGGGGTCCTACCGTCGGCCGACGAGCGGGCGAACGAAGGCCGCCGATCAAAAAGCCGTAAGTTGAGCTGCCGGCACGTCGACTAATCGCTCCATTCAGTGGGCAGTAGGGAGAATGTTCGTCGTGGGAGCGCATCGCACTCCGAGCGTCTCCTCAGGTCGAAATGCGAATCCAGGTGCGAAACCTTGGACACTGGACGGCGACCCAGGCCAATTACTTGGGTCCGCCCGACGACCCAGTTCCCATGAAATCACCCAAGCAATCAGGAGCTTACCGCTGTTGCCGCAGCTTGCCGGGCGTTGCGTGGAAGTGGAGCGGGTGATGGGAATCGAACCCACGTTAGCAGCTTGGGAAGCTGCAGTTCTACCATTGAACTACACCCGCGCCCGAAGGGGATTGTACGAGAGGTGCGGCTCGTCCGGCAATCCACTCTCGCCGGCGTGCAGAATCCGGCCGGTGATCCGCGGGCTGACCGAAGCCCGCTCCGCCCGGCCGGGCCCGTAGCGCTTCGGCTGCGCGCCGCAGTCCGCCGGGCAGGGACCGCCTCGAGGCGCCGTTTCGCCGCAGAACCGATTTCCGGCCGGGCCTGTTCGGGGCGCCGCGAGTCAAAAGCCGGCGCAGTCGCGGGCGCGTCGTCCGGCCGTCAGCCCCGCCGCGCCGGGCAGCAAGGACCCGGTGTGGACCGAGATCGGGCATCGGTCCGATCGTGCGAGCCGCAGAAGCCGCCGGGGACGCAGAGCAGGGCGCATGCCTCGGGGCTCGCGAGGCGCTTGACCTCACCGAGCCCCCTGCCCGCCTCCGCCGAGGCCTTTCCGCTTTCGACGGAAGCCAACACGCAGCGGGCATTCGGCAGCCGGGAGAAGACTTCGTGCGATCCGGTGAATCCGACCCGGGCGGGCTCCGGAAAGAGCGCGAGTACGCCCGAAAGGTCGGCGAGGTGTTGGATTATGTCCGTTGGCGCCTCGACGATCGGCCGCATGAACGAGCGCTGAACGCCGGACATGCGGCTCGATTTGAGACGCCTGTCGCACTCAACCGACATCGACGCTGTGTGTTTCGAGCTGCGGATGGAACTCGGGTGTGACCGATGCTAGTCTCTGCGCCCCGTTCCACCGTCGGCCGAAGGGTTCAAAGAATGAATGTACGTGGATTGGCGTTCGTTGTCCTGGTCGTCGGCGCGATGACGAGTCCGGCATTCGGGCAAGTGCGTATAAGCGGAGGGCTGAATGACACGATCCCGTATGTGGGGGCGAACGTCGGCCTGCTGCGCTACGACGAAAGTGGTCTGAACACGATCACCCCGAGCGTCATCTTCGCGCGGGTCGGCGTTCCGCTGTCCCCGTATTTCGCCATCGAAGGACGGTTGGGCACCGGCCTTTCGAGCGACCGCTCGCGCGGCGCCTCGGTGAGCGACAGCGTCTTCGGGGGTGGATACGTCAAGGGGTCCATAGCGCTTGCGCCGACCGTCTCCGTGTATGCCGTCGCCGGCATCGCGGCCGTCTCGCTCCATCGCAATTTCGGCGCGGGAGACACGACCGACACGGGATTCTCCGCCGGCCTCGGTGGCGATATCCGGCTTGCGCGCGGTATCTGGCTCAATCTCGAATGGACGCATTTGCCGGGCGGAACGAACGACGGCGCCTCGTACGCTTCAAATCTCTTTTCCGCGGGTGTCACCTTCCCCATTTAGGCGGTACGGGGCGGACTGCGGCCGGGGCCCGTGCCCGGCGTGCTCGGGGCCGGGCGTTGGCCTGCCGTTCTTCGCCTACGGCGGCGGCGGCGGCGGTGAGCGTGCGCCGTTCCCCTCTGGCGTGAGCATCACCTGAGCGATTCAAGCCGCGGCATGGCGCCCCCGGGGGCGGACGATGGGAATCGACACCGCATTGGCCAAGACCCTGCCCGATCGCCGACAATGCCCCGGCGAAATCCATGGGCACGAAACTGGTCATCCCCGACCCGCAGAACGACTTCTGCGACATCGAGCCCGCCGCGCTGCCGGTGCCGCGAGCGAGCGCGGACCTGGAGCGTCTCGGCACGCTCATCGCGCGAGTCCCTGATGCGATCCGGGACATCACCGTCACCCTCGATTCCCATCCCACCGTGGCGATCGAGCGGGTGACCTTCTGGCGGCAGGCCGGCGGTGAGCCGGTTGCACCGTTCACCGAGATCACGCGCGACATGGTGCAGGAGGGACGATACCTCCCGCGCGACGGCAGACTTTTGCCCAGCGTCATTGAGTACCTGCGGCGGCTCGAGGCGCAGAACCGCTACCGTCTCATGGTCTGGCCGGTCCATTGTGTGCTCGGTACCTCCGGCCACAATATCTACGCCCCGCTGGCGCGCTCGCTCGCCGAATGGGAGGTGCTCACTCAACGCCAGGTCGCGAAGGTGCTGAAGGGCTTGAATCCCCTCACGGAGCACTTCAGCGCGATCCGCGCCGAGGTGCCGCGCGAGGACGATCCCGGCACCCGCGTCAACAGCGCGTTGATCGAGCGCTTACGTCCGGCGCCGGGGGAGCGGTTGCTCGCGGCGGGAGAGGCCTCCAGCCACTGTGTGCGCGCCACCGTTCTCGATCTGTTCGAGGCATTCGACGATTCGGAGCGGTCGCGGACGATACTGCTGACCGACTGCATGAGCCCGGTGCCCGGGTTCGAGGCGCTGGCCGGGAGTTTCCTCGACCGCGCGTCCGCGGCGGGCGCCCGGCTCATGACGAGCGAAGAGGCGCGCGCCGCGCTCGAGCGCGACAGGCCGATTCGATGAGCACCTTCGACCCGGTGGTCCGCTCGCTTCTGGACACGGACCTTTACAAGTTCACCATGTGGCAGCCCTTTCTGCATTCCTTTCCGGGCAACCACGCCGCGTATCGCTTCGTCTGCCGCAATCGCTCCGGCTATCCGCTCGCCTCGCTCGAGCGCGCGGTGAAGGAGCAGCTCGATCACTTCTGCAGCCTCGTGTTCACCGAAGAGGAGCTCGCGTACCTTTCCACGCTGCGCTACCTGAAGCCCGACTTCATCGACTTTCTGCGCATCTTCCGCTTCCAGCCCCGCTACCTGAGCGTGAGGGCGCACGGGGACGGGCTCGCGATCGAGGCGCGCGGCCCGCAGATTCACATCATGGGCTTCGAGATCCACGTGCTCGCGATCGTGAACGAGCTCTACTTTCGAGCCTTCGATGAGCGCCCGGCTCTCGATGAGGGGCGCAGGCGGCTCGCGCGCAAGATCGGGCTGCTGAAGGAATTCGAGCGATCCGGGCCCGCGAGGCGCCATCCGTTCCTGTTCTTCGATTTCGGAACGCGCCGGCGCTTCTGCCGTCTCTGGCAGGAGGAGGTCGTGGCCACCCTGGCGCGCGAGGTGCCGCAGTACTTCCGTGGGACATCCAACGTCCACCTCGCCAGGCAATACGGCCTGACGGCCATCGGCACCATGGCGCACGAGTACCTGCAGACCTTCCAGGCGGTCGGCGTGCAGCTGCGGCACTTCCAGAAGGCGGCGCTGGAGAACTGGGTGCAGGAGTACCGGGGAGATCTCGGTATCGCGCTGACCGATGTGGTCGGTATGGACGCCTTTCTCGCCGACTTCGACCTGTACTTCGCCAAGCTCTTCGACGGACTGCGCCACGATTCCGGCGATCCGGTGGGGTGGGGCGAGAAGGCCCTCGCGCATTATGAGCGGCTGCGGATCGATGCGCACATCAAGCGCCTGGTGTTTTCCGATGCCCTGACTCTGCCGAAGGCCCTGTCGTTGCATGAGCACTTCGCCGACCGGATAGCCTGCGCATTCGGAATCGGCACCCACCTCACCAATGATGTGGGGATAGCGCCGCTCGACATCGTGATGAAGCTGGCGCAGTGCAACGGCCAGCCGGTGGCGAAGCTCTCCGATACGCCCGGCAAGACGCTCTGCGACGATGAGACCTTTCTCGCCTATCTGCGCCAGGTGTTCGCGCACCGCAGCGCCTGAGCGGCGCGCCACCGATGGCCGGGCGTTGCGCCGCGGGCGCAGCGGCGGGCGCGAAACTTGCCTCCTGGTGCGCGAACAGCGGATCATTCCCGCCCATGAGCGTCATTCCCGAGCAGGCGATCACCCGGTCCGTCTGCGTCTACTGCGCCTCCAGCCGCAGCGCCCACCCGGAGTATCGCCAGGCGGCCTTCCGGCTCGGCGAAGTCCTGGCCAAGCACGGCGTCGCCGTCATGTACGGTGGCGGGGCCGTGGGCTCGATGGGCGCGCTGGCCGACGGCGCGCTGAGCCGCGGCGGGCGCGTGGTCGGCATCCTGCCGCGCTTCATGGCGGACCTGGAATGGGGCCACCCGGGGCTCACGGAGCTGAAGCTCGTCGAGGACATGCGCAGCCGCAAGCACCTGATGCTCACCGGCGCGCAGGCCGTGATCGCGCTGCCCGGCGGCAGCGGGACGTTGGAGGAGCTCCTGGAAGCCCTCACGCTCAAGCGCCTGGGGCTGTACCTCGGCCCCATCGTGCTGGTGAACACCCGGGGCTATTTCGAGCCGCTGTTGGCGCTGCTCAATCACTCGGTGGCGGAGCGGTTCATGGACGAGCGGCACCTCGGGATGTGGCAGGTGGTCGCGCAGCCCGAGCAGGTGCCCGCGGCGCTCGAGAGCGCGCCCGCCTGGAGTGAGGCGTGCCGCGGCTTCGCGGCGGTGTAGGGAGCTTCGAGGCGCCCCGCGCGCGGCGCCGCTCAGGTCTTGCGCGCGCGCCGCGCCGCCGCCAGATCGAACGGCAGCCTGCGCAGCCGGATGCCGGTCGCTGCGCGCACCGCGTTGGCCACGGCCGGGGCGATGGGCGGGGTGCCCGGCTCGCCGACGCCGGTCGGCGCATTCGTGGAGGGCACGATGTGGACCTCGATCTTCGGCATCTCGTTGATGCGCGCGACCCGGTAGCTGTCGAAGTTGGATTGATCGGCGCGGCCATCGGTGAAGGTGATGGCGCCCCATAGCGCCGCCGACAGCCCGTAGCCTATGCCGCTTTGCATCTGCGCCTCGATCACCCCGGGCGTCACGGCAATCCCGCAGTCGACCGCGCACACCACCCGATCGACGGTGATGTCGTTTCCGGAGACGGTGACCTCGGCGACCTGCGCAACCACGGAGTTGAAGGACCTGTGAACGGCCACGCCGCGCCCGCGTCCCTTCCCCCGCGGGAACGGTCTGTCCCAGCCGGCTTTCTCCGCCGCCAGCTTCAGCACCGCCGCCTCCCGCGGATGCGTGCCGAGCAGCCCCAGCCGGAATGCCACCGGGTCCTTGCCGGCCGCCTCGGCGAGCTCGTCGATGATGACTTCCTTCGAGAACGCCATGTGGGAGTGGCCGACGGATCGCCACCACAGCACCGGAATGCCGACCTTCGGGTCGCTCCAGGTGATGCTGACATTCTCCAGGTCGTATTCGTCGGCGGCGTTGCCCTCCACCGCCGTGGGGTCGACGCCTTTCGGGGCGCCCCAGGGCGCGCGCGCCATGATGGACTGGCCGACGACGCGCTGGCGGAACGCGACCTTGCCCTCGGAGCTGACGCCGGCCGCGATGCGGTGCAGATTGAGCGGGCGGTACCTGCCGTGCTGGATGTCGTCCTCCCGTGTCCAGATGAGGCGCACGGGATAGCGGCCGCCGGTCGCCTTGGCGATGGAGGCGACCTCGACGATGTAGTCCGATTCGAAGTTGGCGCGGCGGCCGAAGGTGCCGCCGGCGGCCAGCGTCTTGATGGCAACCTGGTGGGGCTTCAGGCCCGTCGCCTTGGCCGCGTTCGCCTGATCGATGGTCTGGAACTGGCAGCCGGCCCAGATCTCGCAATGATCCGGGCTCAGGCGGCACACCGCCGTGAGCGTTTCCATGGGCGCATGCGCCAGGTACGGAAACTCGAAGTCCGCCTCGACCCGCTTCGGCGCATGCTCGAGCGCCGCATCGACATCGCCGCGCTCGACCGCCGTCAGCGCATCCTTGCTCCCCGCCAGCCCGCGGAAGTACTCGAGCAGTTGCGCGGTTCCGCGCTTCTCGGCGCCGGACTCGTCCCACTTCACCGTAAGCCGATCGCGCCCCTTCCATGCGGACCAGGTGTCGCGGGCGACGACCGCCACGCCGCTTGGAATCTCGACGACGTCCACGACGCCGGGATGCGCCTTGGCCTTCGAAGCGTCGAACGAAGCCACCTTCGCGCCGAACTGCCTCGGCCGCAGGACCACCGCCGTCATCATGCCCGGCAGCATGACGTCGATGGCGTAGCGCTCCTTGCCGTAGGATTTGTCGCGGGCATCGAGGCGCGGCAGGTGCTTGCGGCCGATGAGGGTGAACCGGCTCGGATCCTTCAGTGTGACGCCCGAGGGCACCGCCACCCGCGCGGCGGCGCCCGCGAGCGCTCCGAAGGAGGCTTTGCGGCCCGAGGCGGCATGTGACACCACGCCGTTGCTGACAGTGATCCCATCCGCGGACACCCCCCAGCGCCGGGCGGCGGCCGTCACCAGCATGGCGCGCGCAGTCGCCCCGGCGCGGCGCAGCTGCATCCAGGAGTTGGCGACCGAGGTCGAGCCGCCGGTGCCCTGGATGAGACCCTTGGGGTTGAAGGCCAGGTTGCCGTACGTCGGAACCTTGGCGGGCGCATCGAGCACACGCATCTGGCTCCAGGCCGCATCGAGCTCCTCGGCCACGATCGCCGGCAGGCCGGTCCACACGCCCTGGCCCGCCTCGAGCTGCTTGCAGATCATGGTGACCGTATCGTCGGGATCGATGTGCACGAAAGGCATCACGAATCCGCCGCTCGTCGTGCCGCCGGGCTTCGGGCTGCAGCCGGGCAGGACCACCCCCAGCGTCAGCCCGGTTCCGGCGAGCGTCGTCAGCTTCACGAACTGGCGCCGGCTCATCTCCGGCGCCGAGAGCGCGCGGCGCAGCGTTGTCGATGGCTCGATGTTGCGGAAGTCCATGATGCCCTCCGGCTCGTGGAAAGGACGCCTCAGCCGGCGCCGGATGCGCCGAGGCTGGCGGCCGCCTGGTGGATCGCCTTGCGGATGCGCACATAGGTGGCGCAGCGGCAGATGTTGCCGGCCATCGCGCCATCGATGTCGGAATCGCTGGGGTGTGGGTTGCTCGTGAGCAGCGCCGCGGCGGACATGATCTGCCCGGACTGGCAGTAGCCGCATTGGGGGACGTTCAGATCGACCCAGGCCTGCTGCACGGCCCGGCCGGCGGGTGTCGACAGCCCCTCGATGGTGGTGATGCGCGTTCCGACGACCGCCGAGACCGGCGTGATGCAGGACCTGGTCGGCTGGCCGTTGACGTGCACGGTGCAGGCGCCGCACAGCGAGATCCCGCAGCCGAACTTCGTGCCGGTGAGCGCGAGGTGGTCGCGCAGCGCCCACAGCAGCGGTGTATCCGGCGTGACCTCGAGGCGGTGAACCTGACCGTTCACGGTGAGCTCGACGCTCATGAGAGACCCTCCCGTGCGAGCGGAATTCGCCCACTTCTAGCGCGCCGGAAGGGATCTGTCATCCCTCGTTCGAGGGAGTGCAGGGGCCTCGGGATCGGCCTCGCCGCTCAGGCCGTCTCGGCGAGTACCCTGCCGAAGCGCCGCCGGCGCCGCGCGAAATCGGCAAGCGCCTCGCGCAGCTCCGCCTCGCCGAAATCCGGCCACAGGTGGCCGGTGAAATACAGTTCCGCGTAGGCGCAGTCCCACAGCAGAAAGTCCGACAGCCGCTGCTCCCCGCCGGTGCGGATCAGCAGGTCCACGGGGCCGCATTCGGGCAGGGAATGATCGACCTGGGCGAGCAGGTCCTGGAAGCCCTGGGCGGACAGGCCTGCGCGCGGCGCGCGGCGCACCGCCTCGAGGATGCTGTGCTTGGAGGAGTAATCCACCGCGATCCGCAGGCGCATGCGCGTGCACTGCGCGGTGAGCTGCTCGCTGTCCTCGATCGCGCTCACCAGGCCGCCCGGCAGGCGGTCACGCCGGCCGATGACGTTGATGCGGATGGAGTGGCGGCGGCAGCGGCGGGCCTCCGTGCTGAGGTAGCACCGCAGCAGCTTCAGGAGCGATTCGACCTCCGGCCCCGGGCGGTGCCAGTTGTCCGAGGAGAACGCGTACAGCGTCAGGGTGCGGATGCCGGCGTGTGCGCACGCCTCGACGATGCGCCGCACGGCCTTGACGCCCTGGATGTGCCCGGCGCTGCGCGGCATGCCGCGCCGCTGCGCCCAGCGGCCGTTGCCATCCATGATGATGGCAACATGCAGGCTCATGGGAGCGTTCACGAGCGCCTCGTCGCTTTGATGACCGCTTCTACGTTGCCTGGGTAGCGCACCAGCGCCCCCCGGCCAGCCGCGGTGAGCCGGTACTCGGACTTCGGCCGCCGGTCCGCGAAGGACTTCTGGCAGGCGATGTAGCCGGCTTCCTCCAGCTTGCGCGCATGCGCGCTCAGGTTGCCGTCGCTCACCTCGAACAGCGCCTTGAGCTCGTTGAAGGTGAGCGGCTCGTTGACCGCCAGCGCGCTCATGATCCCGAGGCGCACCCGCTCGTATACCAGGCGGTCGAACTTCGAGTCCTCGGCACCGGCGCGGGCCGAGAGCCGTCGGACCGTCCTCGCGGTATCCGGTGAGCGCATCGGCGCTTCATGCCTCCTGGTGTTGGTTTTCATGCACGGACCCGTGCCTTGGCATCGATGCGCCCGATGAGCAGCCCGAACGCCAGGTGCAGCACGCCGAAGCCGGCCCCGAGCACCAGGTTGTGCCAGCGCAAGGGCAGCTCGAACGCCGCCGCTCCCCCGAGCACGAACAACGCGCCCATGACGCCGATCAATCGCATCATGGCCGGTGCGGTGAGCAGGGTCGCGGACAGCACGGCGCTGCCGTAGAGCAGCAACCACATGCCGGGCAGCAGCCGGCTCTCACCGGCCTGCCAGAGCACGGCGGTGAGCACCCCGCCGGCGAGCAGGGCCGGGCACAGGCACAGTACGAAGCGGCGCGCGGGTCCCCGGTAAAGCGTCAGCCCGTGGCCCGCGCGATGGCGCGCAATGAGCACGATCCCGAGTCCCGAGGCCAGCACGCTCGCGGTCAGCCAGATCGAGATCCAGTGGCCCGAGAGCGGCGGCAGGGAAGCCAGTCCGGCGGCGGCCAGCCCGACAACCCCCATCGCGATCCCCGCGGTGCCGGGCACGGCGAAAGCGCCCGCCGCCTCGATCGAGGAGCGTATGTAGTTGAGCGTCCCGAGCGCGTGGCTGTCGATCGCAACCGGGGCGCTTGAACGCATCGGTGGGGCCGGGCCGGACATGAGGGCTGGAACTCTAGGGTTGATCAATAGTTCCGTCAAGTACTTTGCATCACAGAGCTGAAACACGTCACAAAGCCGAAATGCGCCGAGCGGCGAGAAAAAGAAGCCGGATGCCCGGCGTCGATCCCCCAACCGGGGCAGGATGGCGGCACCGCTTGTACGATATGCTTGTAGCCTATGGAATCGGATTCGATCAACGCCCGCGGCTTGAGGCCCGAGTCGCCGGCACCCGAGCAGTCTGCCCAGACACCGGATCATCCCGAGGCGGACGCGAGTGTCGCCGCGGGACGCCCGAGCCCCACGGCACAGCGGTGGCCGCGCAGGCGCTTGGTGCTCATCGCGCTCGCGATAGCGGTACTGCTGGCGATCGGCGTGGCGTACGCGTGGTGGTACGAGAGCCATTTCCTCAGCACCGACGACGCGTTCGTCGACACGCGGGTCACCGCGGTCTCGCCTCGGGTGCCCGGGCGTGTGATCGCGGTGCCGGTCACCGACAATCAGAAGGTTGCCGCCGGCCAGGTGCTGGCCAGGATCGATCCGACCACCTACGGCGTGGCCGTGCAGCAGGCCCTGGCAGCGGAGCAACTTGCGCGAACCGGTCTCGGCCAGGCGCGCGCGAACGTCGCGGTGGCCCGCGCCGCGGTACAGCAGGCGCGCGCTTCGCTCATCAGCACGCAGGCCCAGACGGCGAACGCGATGGCGAACCTGCACCGTTACCTCTTCCTGCGCCGGCACAACATCAAGGCGCTGGCCCGCACGCAGCTCGACCAGGTGCGGGCGGCCGCGCGCAGCGCGCAAGCCCAGCTGTACGCGGCGCAGCAGAAGGTGGTCGGCGCGCAAGCGCAGCTGGGGGCTTCCCATGCCGCCGTGGCCGGCGCCATCGCTCGCGTGGCGAGCGCCCGCTCGCAGGTGAAAGCGGCCAGGCTCAACCTCGGCTACACCACGATCAGGGCCGCCCGAGCCGGCCACGTCGCGCAGAAATCCGTGGCCGTCGGCAACTACATCTCTCCGGGCCAGGAACTGATGGCGCTCGTGCCGCTCAAGGTGTGGGTGACCGCGAACTTCAAAGAGACCGACCTGTATCTCATCCATTCCGGCGAGCGCGTGCGTATCCACATCGACGCCTGCCCCCGGGTCGACGCCCGCGGTCACGTCGTCTCGATCCAGCGCGGCTCCGGCGAGGCGTTCGATCTGCTGCCGCCGCAGAATGCCACCGGCAACTACATCAAGATCGTCCAGCGGGTGCCGGTGAGGATTGACTTCGACTCGATCCCGAAGGGCTGCGTGCTCGGGCCCGGCATGTCGGTCGAGCCGGACGTCAGGATCCATTGACATGGCCGAGCCCGGCGCAGGGGGCGGGGCCGCACACGTCTGGACGCCGGCCCGCTCGGCCGCCGGCCGCCACAGTCCCTGGCTGATCGCCACCATCATCTCCATCTCCGCGTTCATGGAGGTGCTCGACACCGCCATCGCCAACGTGTCGCTCCAGCACATCGCCGGCTCCCTGGCGTCCACGTACGACGAGGCGACCTGGGTTCTCACCAGCTACCTGATCGCCAACGCCGTGGTGATCCCCCTGAGCAGCTGGCTCTCGAACGTGTTCGGGCGCAAGCGCTACTACATGGCCAGCGTCGCGCTGTTCACCCTCTCGTCGCTTCTTTGCGGACTGGCGCCGTCGCTGACGTTCCTGATCATGGCGCGCATCGCCCAGGGTGTCGGCGGCGGGGGGCTCGCGCCGGTCACGCAGGCGATGCTGATCGACTCGTTCCCGCCGGCTTCCCGCGGCAAGGCCATGTCGGTGTACGGGTTCACCGTCATTCTCGCGCCGATGCTGGGGCCGCTGCTCGGCGGCTACATCACCGATCATTTCTCCTGGCACTGGATCTTCTTCATCAACGTTCCGATCGGGTTCCTGTCGCTGTCGCTGGTGCAGGCGTTCGTCGATGAGCCGCCGCTGCTCGTCAAGGAGCGCATCGCCCGCTGGAAGCGTGGCATCCGCTTCGACTATGCGGGCGCGGCGCTGATCGCCCTGGGTCTGGCATTCCTCGAGGTCTTGACGGACCGGGGTCTGCAGGATGATTGGTTTGCCAGCCCCACGATCCGCGCGGCCGCCGTCATCTCCGGGGTCTGCATCCTCGGGTTCGTGGTGTGGGAGCTGTTCGCCCGCGAGCCGCTGCTCGAGATGCGCTTGTTCAAGCATCGCAATTTCGCCATCGGCGTGCTGATCATCATGGTGATCGGCGTGATCCTGTTCGGCACCACTCAGTTCGTGCCGCAGATGGTGCAGCAGGTTCTCGGCTACACCGCCCAGGAGGCGGGTCTGGCGCTCACTCTCGGGGGCATGATCACGATGGTCACCATGCCGCTCGCCGGGGTGCTCACCGGCCACATGCGGCCGCGCAACATGATGTGGATGGCGTTCGTGGTGATCTGCGTGTCCTTGTGGATGATGTCGCACTTCGCCGTCACCGTGACCTTCGGCCAGGTGGCGTATGCGCGCGCCTGGCAGTCCGCGGGGATCCCGTTCCTGTTCGTGCCGCTGATCACGGCCGCCTATGTCGGTCTGCCGCCCGACCGCACCGGCAATGCGGCCGCCATGATCGGCGTGGGACGCAATGTCGGCGGCAGCGTCGGCATCGCGATGGTGCAGGCGCTGCTCGCGCGCCGGGAGCAGTTCCATCAGGCGCGCCTGGTGAGCCGGCTGCAGCCGCTCAACTCCGCCTATGTGCACACCGTGCACGTGCTCACCCGGATGTTCGCCGCTCGCGGCGCCTCGCCCGCGGCCGCCTCGCACATGGCCGTGGCTCAGATCTATGCGTTCATGCAGCGTCAGGTGTTGATGATGTCGTTCGATGACGTATTCTGGGCGCTGATGATATTCGTCGTGGCGATCTCGCCGCTCCTGTTGTTGCTGAGGCGGCCTCCGGCGCACCACGGCCACGGCGCCGGCGACACCGCCGACGCCGAGAGCGTGACCGAGGTGGCGCTGTAAGTTCAAGCGCCGGATCCGGGCTTGCGCCGGCGCGGCGGCGGGAACACCCCGTGCCTGGCGTGCGCAATCGTGCCGCTTCATGATTCAGGGTCGTCAGGGGTCGATGGGCGATGAGTTCGGCTTGCGGCGTGTCAGACGAGGTTGAGCTATGGCGTTGACGCGTGAGAGCGCGCTTGAGACCGATGCGGCGGATCCGCTGGCGCCGCTGCGCGAGCGTTTCGGCATGCCGCGCACGGCACACGGCGCCCCCTGCCTCTACCTGTGCGGACATTCTCTGGGCTTGATGCCGTTGGCGGCGCGAGAGAGGCTCGCCGAAGATCTGGACGACTGGCAGCGCCTGGGCGTGCTCGGCCACGAGGGCGCGCGGCGCCCGTGGATCACCTACCACGACGCACTGGCGCCGCCCATGGCCGGGCTGCTCGGCTGCCGGCCCGAAGAAGTCGCGGTCATGAACTCGCTCACGGTCAATCTGCAGCTGATGCTCGCGAGCTTCTATCGGCCGGCGGGCCCGCGCCGCCGGATCCTGATCGAGGCCGGCGCCTTCCCCTCGGACCGCTACGCGGTGATGACTCACCTTCAATGGCACGGCCTCGATCCGCGCGAGTGCCTCATCGAGCTCGCGGCCCGCGAGGGCGAGGATCTGATCGACGAGGCGGAGCTCGAGGTGCTGCTCGAGCGGCGCGGCGAGGAGATCGCCCTCGTGCTCTGGCCCGGGGTGCAGTACCTCACCGGCCAGGCGTTCGACCTGGCGCGCGTCACGCGCGCCGCGCACGCCGCCGGTGCGCTCATCGGACTCGATCTTGCGCACTCGGTGGGCAACATGCCGTCGCCGCTGCGCGAGAGCGCAGCCGATTTCGCCGTCTGGTGCAGCTACAAGTACCTCAACGCCGGGCCCGGTGCGATCGGCGGCTGCTTCGTGCACAGGCGGCATTTCGATCCAGGGCGGCCGCGTCTCGGCGGCTGGTGGGGTCACGAGCTCGCCACCCGCTTCGACATGCCGCACGACTTTCGCGCCGCTGCCGGCGCGGCCGGCTTTCAACTGAGCAATCAGTCGGTGCTCGCCGCGGCGCCCCTGATCGCGTCCCTGGCGCTGTTTCAGGAGGCCGGCGCGCAGCGGCTGCGCGAGAAGTCCGTGGCGCTCACCGCGTTTCTCGAGCAGCTCATCGCCGAGCGCCTCCCGCAGATGCGCTCAATCACCCCGCGTGCTCCCGAGGCGCGCGGAGCACAACTGTCTTTGCGGCTGAGCGGCGGTCCCGAGCGCGGCCGGCGGGTGTTTCAGTGGCTCACCGCCCATGGCGCGATCTGCGACTGGCGCGATCCGGACGTGATCCGGGCTGCTCCCGTACCGTTCTACAACAGGTTCGAGGACGTCTTCGACTTCGTCGGGCGGCTCGAGGAAGCGCTGCGGTCGAGCGGCTGATGAAACCGCAGCAGATGACCATCGTCGGCGCGGGCCTCACGGGGCCGCTGTTGGCGCTGATGCTCGCACGGCGCGGATTCCCGGTGACGCTCTATGAGCGCAGGCCGGACCCGCGCTCCGGCTGCGCAGACGGCGGCCGCTCGATCAATCTGGCCTTGTCCGCCCGCGGCATCCGTCCGCTCGAGCGCGCCGGAGTGTACGGTGACGTCGAGCCCCTCCTGATTCCGATGAGCGGACGCCTGGTTCACGAGCGCTCCGGCGAGACCGAGCTGCAGCCGTACGGGCAACGGGCCGGGGAGGTCAATTACTCGGTCGGGCGCGCGGCGCTCAACCGTGTCCTGATCGAGGCGGCCGGGCGTGCCGGCGCCGAATTGCGCTTCGGCGAGCGCTGCCTCGGCCTCGATCCGGCCGGCGGGCGTCTGTTGTTGGAGGACGAGCGGTCCGGGCGCCGATACGAGACGGCGCCCGATGTTCTCATCGGGGCCGATGGTGCCGGCTCGGCGCTTCGCGGCACGCTCGCCGCCGCCGGCGTCGCGGCGGTGCGTGTCGAGCCGCTCGATCACGACTACAAGGAGATGACGCTGCCGGCTGCGGCCGGCCGGCACGTGCTCGAGCCCAACGCCCTGCACATCTGGCCCCGGGGCGGGTTCATGCTGATCGCGCTGCCGAACCCCGACGGCAGTTTCACGACGACGCTGTTCCTGGCACGGGAGGGTCGCCGGAGTTTCGCGGCGCTGGCCGAGGCCGGCGCGGCGGAGGAGTTCTTCGCGGAGCAATTCCCGGACCTGCGGGCGCACCTGCCGCGCCTGCTCGGCGACTTTCATCGCAACCCGCAAGGAACGCTCGCCACGGTGCACACCGACGGCTGGCACCTCGGCGGCAAGGCGCTGCTGCTCGGCGACGCCGCGCATGCCATCGTCCCGTTCCACGGCCAGGGGATGAATGCCGGCTTCGAGGACTGCGCCGTGCTCGACGACCTGCTCGGACAGTGCGATGACTGGCAAGAGCTGTTCGGGCAGTTCGAGCGGCTGCGCCGGCCCAACACCGAGGCCATCGCGCGCATGGCGCTCGAGAACTATCTCGAGATGCGCGACAGCGTGCGCGATCCGGCCTTCCTGCGGCGCAGGCAGCTCGCGTTCGCGTTGGAGCAGCGTTTCCCGGACCGGTTCATTCCGCGCTACGGCATGGTGATGTTCCACCCCGAGATCTCCTATCTCGAGGCGCTGCGGCGCGGGCGGGAGCAGGCCTCGATCCTGGAGGCGCTTGATCGCGGGCGCACCCCGTCGGGCGGAATCGACATGCGGCTCGCGGAGGCGCTGGTGCGCGAGCGGCTGCCGGCCCTCACTTCATGAAGGTCCCGATCGCAGTGCGGCCGGCACGCAGCCCTGGCGCACTTCGGTGACGGTTCACGCTAGAATCTCGTCCATGAACCAAGTCACCACCGACGGGGTCGTCGAGTACGGACCCCAGGACGTACAGGCCCTGCTCGAAGAAGGCCGCATCCTGCTGATCGATGTCCGCGAGCCGGACGAGTACGCCATGGAGCGCATCCCAGGCGCGCTGCTGTATCCCTTGTCCACGTTCGATGCCGCGCACCTGCCGGCCGAAGGCCCGCGCGGGGTGGTGTTCCACTGCGCCGCCGGCGGCCGCTCGCTCACTGCCGCGAGACTGCGCAAGGCCGGCGGTCAGGCCGCCGCGCACATGGCCGGCGGCATCCGGGCATGGAAGGCGCTGGGCCTGCCGACCGTCAGCTGACGGCATCAAGGTTGACTCACACCGAGCACCCACGCGGCGTCCGCTCCTTCGTGACCCGCGCAGGGCGTATCACGCCCGCGCAGGAGCGTGCGCTCGAGATACTCTGGCCGAAGTACGGCGTCGATCCGAGCGGCCCGCTCGATCTCGATGCGCTGTTCGGCCGCAGGGCGGTCCGCGTCGCCGAAATCGGCTTCGGCAATGGCGACAATCTTCTCGCCCTGGCGCAGGCGCATCCCGAGCGGGATTATCTCGGCATCGAGGTGCACCGGCCCGGGGTGGGGCGGTTGCTTCTGCAGCTCGAGGAGCGGGGCGTGGACAATGTCCGGGTGATTTGCCAGGACGCGGTGGAGGTGCTGGAACGGTCCCTGCAGGGCTCGTGCCTTGACGAAATCCTGATCCTTTTCCCGGACCCCTGGCCGAAGAAGCGCCATCACAAGCGACGTCTCGTGCAGCCGGCCTTCATCGGCCTTCTGGTCGAGCGGCTGAAAAGCGGGGGCGCGCTGCGTCTGGCGACGGACTGGGCGCCCTATGCCGAGGAGATGCTCGCCCACCTGTCGGCCGAGCCGCGCCTGCGCAATCTTGCCCCGGACAGGGGCTATGTCGCACGCCCGGCAGAGCGCCAGACCACCCGTTTCGAGCGGCGAGGCGAGCGCCTGGGACACTCGGTCTGGGACTTGGCTTTCACCAGAGTCTAGCGGGGCGTCCTCCCCGAAATCCTCCTGGCCGGGATGCCGTGACAGGCGTGCCGCACCGGCCTTGCCTCCCGGGGCGCAGCCGCCCGCGCCGGGGAAAACGGCTCCCGGTTGCGCTCGCGGCTCACCCGTGCAGGAACGCCGAGCGGAAGCCGTCGACCACGAATTGCACGGCGAGCGCCCCGAGCACCACGCCGAAGATCCGGCCGGCCACGTTGACCCCCGTCACTCCGATGATGCGCATCAGCGGCTCGGCCAGCCACATGATGATCAACGTGATCGCCAGCACGATCAGCACCGCCACGAAGAGGAACAGGAATTGCAGCGGCTCGCGCAGCAGGTGCAGGGGGCCGAACCACAGCAGCACAGTGGCCAGCGCCCCGGGCCCCGAGATGAATGGAAAGGCCAGCGGGACCACCGAGATGTCCGCGCGCCGGTGGCTCTCCGCCTGTTCGTCCCGGGAGGTACGGCTGCCGGACTCGCGGGCGAAGACCATCTCGAGCGCCAGCAGGAACAGCAGCACTCCCCCGAAGATGCGAAACGCGCTCAGGCTGATGCCCATGAGGGCGAGGAAGGGCGCCCCGCCCAGGGCGAACAGGGCGAGGATCACCGCCGCGATGACCGTCGCTTTCACGGCCATGCGATGCCGGTACTCCCGGGTGGCTCCCTGGGTGAGGCTGCTGAAGATCGGCAGCATCGAGATCGGCTCGACCACCGCGAAGAAGACCACGAAGAACTTCAGGGGCTGCTCGAGTAAGGGCGACATCCGGCATTTCTCGTTCTTGAAAGCAGCGCAGGCGAGGCGCAACATGAACCTACGTCCCTCGCTCGGCGGGCGCAGGATAGCAGCTCCGCGGCCCTCCGGGCGGTGTCGTGTGCAACTGCCAGGACGCGTGATCCGAGGCGTCGGGGGACGGCGCCGAGGAGAGGACTCACCATGGTGGCTCCACAACCCAGAATCGGTGACTGGTACCGCTCGAACGGCGGCGAGCTGTTCGAAGTGGTCGCGGTCGATGACGACGACGGCACAATCGATATCCAGTACTTCGACGGCACGGTCGAGGAGATGGACCGCGAGGACTGGGAAGCGCAGTGGGACGAGGGCCTGATCGAAGCCGGCGAGCCTCCGGAGGACTGGAGCGGCTCGGTAGATGTGGAGGCCGGCGACGAGGAGCGCCGGGGCGGGGAGTCTTTCGGGGAGGACACGACCTTGCGGGCAGGCCCTCTCGACGGTCTCGATCTGTTCGAATAAATCGCCCGGTGTGTCCGCCCGCCTCGGTCCCCGGCTCGCCGCCGGGGCGCTTTCCGTGGCGCCCGGTAAGCCGGTGTCAAGAAGCCAACAGCACGAAGTCCGCCACCACCACCAGGGGAATCGGCTCGAGCGCCTGCCCGGAGCAGGGGCCGGCGAGGCACAGGCCGGTTGTTTTCTCGAACAGCGCCCCGTGCGAGGAGCACAGGATCAACGCCCGGTCCGGCGTCAGAAAGCGGTGCGGCAGAAGGTTCAGCGGATGGCCGGCGTGCGGGCAGCGGTTGACGTAGCCGCGCACCCCGTCGGCGGTTCGCACCACGAGCCCGCGCATCGGCCACTCGTCGCCGCCGACCGTAAACGCGCGTGCGCCGTGCTCTTCGAGGTCGGCCAGGCGGCAGACCACCCGCTCGAGGTCGATTTCAGCCGGCACCGGCGTCGATCCGCTCCGAGTCCAACATGCCCGCCTGCTGCGGGGCCGCCGCGTGCGCAATCCAGCGCCACAGCCACGCCAGCAGCAGCAGGCCCGGGATGCCGAGGCCGGCGGTGAGCAGGAAGAAGTGAGGATAGCCGATCCGGTTGACCACGAAGCCGGAGGCCCCTTCGGAGAATTTGCCGGGCAGGGCGTAGAGCGAGGAGAACAGCGCGTACTGGGTGGCGGTGTACTTCGGGCTGGTGAGGCCGGACATGAAGGCGATCAGCGCCACCCCCTCGACCGAGCGCGCCAGGTTGTCGAGCCCGTTGGCGAAACCGAGTCCGAGCAGCGTCGGCACGTGGGTCGTGGCGAGCAGTGAATAGCTCAGGTTCGAGAGCATCGCCAGCGCGATGCCGACCGCGAGCGAGCGCGCCAGGCCGATGCGCGGCACGAGCATGCCGGCCAGGAACACGCCGGCGATCGACAGGGAGAAGCCGTAGACCTTCACCACCAGCGCAATCTGCTCCAGCGTGTAGTGGTGGTCGATGTAGAACGGGCCGGCCATGGCGCCCATGACGAACTCGTTCACCTCGTACAGCCCGATGAACGCCAGGCAGGGCAGCGCGAAACGCATGCCGTATCGGCCGAAGAAATCCGTCAGCGGGCACACGACCGCGCCGATGAACCACTCCCCGGCCTTGCGCAGCGAGGCTGGCCAGTGGGCGCGGCGCTCCAGCCAGTCGATGACGCGAGCCTCGCGCTGCTGCTCCTCCGGGCTCGCAACGGCCCGGGGCTCCTGTGCCAACAGCGTGGTGACGATACCGACGCCCGCGAGGGCCGCCATGGCGGCGTAGCCGGCATGCCAGCCGAAGCCCGAGGCGACCGTGAGCGCGCCGGCGCTCGCGGCGATCATCCCGACGTTGTAGCCGACTTGGTAAGCGCCCACCATGGGGCCCTGCATCTCGGCCGGAGCGGACTCGATGCGCCAGGCGTTCATGGCGACGTCCTGCGCCGCCGAGCAGCACGCCACGAACAGCGCCGAGAGCGCGACCGGGCCCACGCCCGTGGCCGGATCGGCTGCGGCGAGCCGCGCGAGGCCGGCCGCGATGCCGATCTGTGCCAGCAGCATCCACGAGCGGCGCTTGCCGAGGAGCCGGTGCAGGACGGGCAGCTTCAACCGGTCGATGAGCGGCGAGAAGAGGAATTCGAACGAGTAGGCGAAGCCCACCCAGGCGAGCATGCCGATGGCCGAGCGCTCGATGCCCGTCTGGCGCAGCCAGACCGACAGCGTCGAGAACACCAGCAGGAAGGGCAGGCCGCTCGAGAAGCCGAGGAACAGCATCGAGAGCATGTTCCTCTGGCGGTAGACGAGGAGCGCATCCCGCGCCCTCGCGAGCATGCCGGCGCCCCTGGGGCGCGAGCCCGGGCTCACGGTCCGCGGCCCTTGCGCAGGCCTGAGCGATGGACACCGAGGTTGACGGGCGGGGTATGCATCAGACAATGATAGTGCCATGCAGGACTATCAGCTCGGTTTCATCGAATTGGCGCTCTCGCGCCAAGCGCTGCGCTTCGGACGATTCACGCTCAAGTCCGGCCGCGAGAGTCCCTACTTCTTCAATGCCGGCCTGTTCAGCGACGGCGAGGCCATCGCCGTGCTGGGCCGCTGTTACGCCGCCGCCATCGTGCGCTCCGGGATCGGCTTCGACATGCTGTTCGGGCCGGCATACAAGGGCATTGCGCTGGCGGCGGCGGCGGCGGCGGCGCTGTTCGAGCATCACGGCCGCAGTGTGCCCTACGCGTTCAACCGCAAGGAGGCCAAGGCCCACGGTGAGGGCGGCAGGCTGATCGGCGCGCCACTCGCCGGGCGCGTGCTCGTGATCGATGATGTGGTCACGGCGGGTACGGCGGTGCGCGAGTCCCTGACGTTGATCCGCGACGCAGGCGCCGAGCCCGTGGGCTGCGTGTTCGCGCTCGACCGTCAGGAAAGAGGCCAGGGCGCGCTCAGCGCCACCCAGGAGCTCGAGCGTGAGCACGGCGTGAAAACCGTGAGTGTGCTCACCCTGGCCGATCTCATCGACGCGCTCTCCCGGCCCGGGGGCCCGGCCATCTCCGAAGCTCAGCTCGCCGCGCTGCGAGCCTATCGGGAGCGCTACGGCGTCGCCTGATTCGAAATATGTCATCATAGCCGCCGACAAAGCCCGGCCTCGGCGACCGGTCATCCCCGCCACCCCGGGATGGCTCTCCCGCCGTCCCGATTCGCCTCGCGCCGGAACAACACGGGGGCCATGGAGTCGCTTCAATGACGGACGTACTCATGCATGATTCGAGGCGTCTGGTGCTGCCGCTGGAGACCATGGTCGATGCGCTCGTCGAGTTCGACTGTGCGCACAAGCGCTGGCCCGAGCGCGCCACGCTGCAAGGCGCCCGGCTCATCCCGACCGGCATCGTGGTCTCGGTAAGCCAATCCGGACAGGACGCGCCCATCGAGCGAACCTACTCGCTGGCGATCATCGCCGCGGCCGTCATCCACTACTGCGCCAAGATGCGTGTGCCGGTCCCGAAGAACGCCAGCAAGAGCGTCAGCATCACCCAGGACGGCATTGCCATGGTGCTCGAGGGCACGCTGTTCCTTCAGAGACAGCACGATGAGCTGCCGAACCGGGGGGGCGCGAGCGCGCAGGCCAGGCAGACCCCGCAGAGCGCGGTCGCGGCGGAGGAACAGGCCGAGCAGGCTCCCGCTCCCGAGCCCTCGCCCGCGGACCCGCCGGATGCGGGGGAAGCCGCTCTCGGCGCGGCCGAGGGAGGGCCGGAGGCCGAAGACAGCCTCGCCTGATCCCGGCGACACCGGCGACTCAACGATACAGCGGCGCCAGCCCGCGATCGCGGGGCGGCTTGTGGCTGCGCGCAGGCAGCTCGGTCAGCGCCGCGGCGAGCGCCTGCCCGTGCCACTCGCCCCCGCCGTAACAGGCCCGGTCGAGCTCGCGCAGCAGATCCGCCGCGTCGCTCTCGCCGAGCGCGGCGGCGAGCGCGTTCAGTCCCGCGGGCGCTGTCCCCCACAGCGCCTGCGCCCAGGCCAACAGATGGTGGCGCGCGCCGTGGGCGTCATCCCGGGCACAGGCCGCCTGGAATGCCGAGCGCGTCTTGGCAGGATCGGGCGCCGGAGCCGGCCGGCTCGAGGCCGCCGGCATGCGTGCGGCGCGCGGCTTGCCGCGCCGACGTGACCACAGCCAGCCGCCGAGCGTCGCCAGCCACAGGGCGCCAAGTCCCCCGCAGAGCCATTCCCAGGGGAAGGAGGGACTCGGCTTTCCCGCACGGGTTGCGGCCGGCGGGGCCGGCTGCGGGGTGTTGGACGGCGCGTGTGACGAGACCGGCGGTGTCTGCGTGGGCGGCGCAGACGCGGCGGAGGCGACCGCGCCGCCGGGGGCGGGCAGGACGGTCAGCGTCTGCGGCGGGAGTCTGGCCACACGCGGCTGGTGAGTTCGGGTATCCCACCAGCGCACTTCGAGTCCCGGGAGGGTGTAGCGTCCGGGCCGGTCGGCGATGAGCGCGATGGTCTGGTCGCGGCTGCCGACGATGAGGCTGCCCTGAGCCGTGTTGTGGAGTTTCGCCCGGTCCGGATACGCCGCAAGGCCCGCGGGCAGGTGCAGCCGGGAGGCGAGGGCCGGCAACTGGGCGGCCGTGAGCCCGACCGCCTGGAGCTCGAGGTCGACGGTGAGCGGATCGCCGGCCTGTGCCTGCTTGCCGGGACTCCACTGGGCGGTGAGCGTCACGTCGTCCGCCGGCAGCCAATAGCTGCCCTTGGCCCCCGCCGGCCTCGGCCGCACGGTGAGGGCGAGCGGATCGCCGTACACGCGGATGGGCCGCAGGGTCTGCATCAGCCCGCCGAAGAAATTGCCGAACGGGCTTCCGGCGCTCGAGCTCTGGGAGGCGACCTCCGCGTCGAGCTCGGGACCGGGCAGGGACAGCTTCCCGCTCTGCATGGGAAAGATCACGTAGTGGCGGGTGATGACCTGGTAAGGCTGCCCGTTGCGGATCGCGCTGCCGTAGGCATCGGCGCCGATTTTCCGCACGAGGGCTGCGCCGCTGCCGGAGAAGTCGAGACTGCCGTGATAGAGCTGTTCAGACGTGTAGATCCTGACGGCCACCTGCACGGCCTGCTGCACGTATGGATGCTTCGGCGTGAAGCTCGTCTGAATGAACACCCTGCCGGTGGGCGCGGCCGCGCCCGGTCCGCTGGCCGGCGGGGGGGCGCCCGATCCGGCTACGGTGAGCGCCAATGGCGCGCTGTGTTCCCCATCCCATGTGATGGAGGGGATCGTCAAGTGTCCAGAGCGTTTCGGCGAGAGCGTCAACACGACCTCGGTGCTCTCCGCCGATCCGCCGGTGCCGATCTGAAGACTGGTGCTCGTGCTGGTGCCCAGGATGTTGAAATCCCGGCTCAGCGGCGTGAGATCAGGCTCGCTGGTGGTGATGCCGTCGTACTTCAACGTCAGTTGGACGGAATTCCCCGCGCCGATCTGCGTGCGATCGAGCCATGCCCGGAGGGCGGCGTGCGCGGGGGCGATCGCGGTGCCCAGGCACAGCGCGAGCAGGAAGCCCGGCAGGCGCGCTCTCAAGGGTGGTCTCCCCGATGTCGCATCATGTACTCGATGAGAAACTTGCGGCGCAGCAGGCCCGCCGGGTTGTTCGGAATCTGTCGCAGCCATTGCTCGAGCGCCAGAGTCTTCTCGCTCACGGGCTTGCGTCTGGGGGTGTAGGTCCCGCCACCGGCGAGCCCGGGGCCGGGATGGGCGCCCGGCGGCTTGGCGCCACCCGGCGCTGCCGCGGCGGTGGCCGCTCCATGTCCCGCAGCGCCTCGATGCCGCTGGCCGCGTGCGAGCGCCGCGGCGAGCGCCGCATCCCGCCGCGCCTGACCGGGAGTGCGTTTCGGCAGGCCGGCGCCCGAGCCGGGATGGGGTTTCGAGGTTGCGCCGCTGGGGCCGCTTCGGCCTCCCGCCCGGCTTCCCGATGCGCCGGCCCCCGATCCCGCGGAGTGGCTGTGGGCGCCGTTGCGCCCGGCGGCCCCGCTCGCACCGCGTCCCGAATGGCCCCCCGCGGCCTGAGATCCCTTGCCGGACTGCGCTCCGGGGCCCCTGCCGGCACCGCCGGGTTGGGTCTTGCTTCCACCGGCGTTCCGGCCCGCTTTGCCGTGCCCACCCGGTTTGCCATGCCCACCCTGCGACGAGCTCTTCGGTGACTTCGGCGGAGGGTGCCTGAGCATGCGGGCGACCAGATCCCGGTTGTGCCGGATGTCCTTGTCGTGCGGCGCTCGTTTGAGCGCGGCGTCGTAAGCGGCGAGCGCCGCGTGCAGATGGCCGCCGCGGGCCAGCGCGTTGCCGCGGTTGTATTCGGAAGTCGCATCCTTGAACGGCCCGAGGAGTCTGGCCGCCTTGGCGTAGCGACCGGCCTCGAGGTCCGCATACGCCTTCAGGCGCGGATCGGAGAACCGGGCCGCGGCCCGGGCCGGATGCCCGGCCGCGAGCAGCGCCTCGCCCTGTTGATCCGGTGTGCGCCACAGGCTCGACCAGGTGCCGGCGAGCGCCGGAGCGCTCAGCAGACAACCGAGCACCAGCCACGGCACCGCTCTCATCTAGATCCACCCCCGGCGGCTGAGCAGCAGCGCGCACAGCAGCAGAGCCGGCAGCAGCCAGATGCCCCCGTCGAGCCAGCTCGCCAGGCGCACGTGCGGCGCCGCAGCGGCCGGGCCGACGGAACTCAATCCTTCCGCGTGCAGATCCGCGATCAATTGCGGCAGCTGATCCAGCTGCACGAAGCTTCCGCCGCCGGCGGCGGCGATGCGCCGCAGGATGCCGGCCTGCAGGCGCGTCATCTCGATCTGGCCCCGTGCGTTGCGCCGGAAGCCGCCGCGGCCGTCAGGCTCCGGAGCTCCCGCGGCCGTGCCCACACCCACGACATTCACCCGGATACCCTCGCGGTGAAGCCGCTCGGCCGCGATCAGCGCCCGCGCCGGGTCGCTCAGGCCGTCCGCCAGCACGATCACCTGCCGGTCCCTGCCGTGCCAGGAGCGCAGCAGCCGCGCGGCGGTCCGAAGCGCCGGCGCGACTCGGCTGCCGTGCTCGGGCATCAGGCCCGGCGAGAGCGCCCGGCTCAAGTTGTGGACGGTGGCAACGTCGGCGGTGAGAGGGGTGACGGTGTAGGCGTTGCCGGCGAACGCGACCAGTCCCACACGCGCATCGTGCGCCGCCGACAACAGGTCATCGATCGCAAAGCGCGCCCGTGCGACCCGGCTGGGAGGAACGTCGGTGGCGTTCATGGACGGCGAGAGCTCGAGGGCCAACACCCAGGCGGCCGGCAGCCGGTAGGCCGGGGTCACCTGCCGCTGCCAGCTGGGTCCGGCGAGCGCCAGCACCGCCAGCGTCCAGGCCGCCGCCAGCAGCGGCCACGGAGAGCGCCCGCGTCCCGGTTCGTCCAGGCGCAACACGGACAACAACTCACCGTCCATGACGCGGGGCCAGGCGCCGTCGCGCGCGCGCCGGCGGGCGAGCCAGACGGCGAAGGCGAGCAGCGCCGGCAGCGCCAGCAGCCACAGGGGATGAAGGAAATGCAGGTGGATCAACATCGTCTCAGCCGCGCTCGGCCATCCGCCAGGCCGCCGGCAGGCTCAGCAGCAGCGCGAGCGTGAGCGGTACCCCGAACCATTCGGTGGCGGGCCGCAGCCAGCGCTTGTCACCCGCCACCGGCTCCAGGCGGTTGATCTTACGGTAGACCGCCGAGAGCGCATCCGGATCGGTGGCGCGGAAATACTCGCCGCCGGTGATGTCGGCGATGCGCTTGAGCAGTTTCACGTTCAGATCGGTGTTGCCGCTCAACCCGAACAGCGTCTGCCGGACGGCGGCGCCCACACCGATGGTGAAGATGCGCAGCCCCGTCTGCGCCGCGAGGCGGGCGGCCTCGATCGGCGGCATGACCCCGGTATTGTTGCCGCCGTCGGTGAGCAGAATCATCACCGGCTGGCGCCGGTGGCCCGGGCCCGCGTGCGCATCGCCGTCCCGCAAGGTCTTGATCGCGAGTCCGATGGCGTCCCCGATGGCGGTGTCGGGGCCTGCGATGCCCACCACGGCCTGGTCGAGGAACCGATGCACCGTCGCCAGATCCGTGGTGAGCGGCGCCTGCAGGTACGGGCGGGTGCCGAACAGGATCAGGCCGATCTGGTCGCCCTTGCGCGCGTCGATGAATCGTCCGGCCACGTGCTGCACCACCTGCAGCCGGCTCGCTCCTCCTGCCATGTCCTGGGTGGCCATGGAGCCGGAGCAGTCGATCGCCAGGATGATCTGCCGGCCGCTCGTGGGAAGCGGCAGCGGCGCGCCCAGCCACTGCGGGCGCATCGCCGCGAGCACCAACAGCACCCAGATGCCGCCGAGCAGCACGATGTCGGCTCGAGAGGTCGTGGCGGCGCCGGCGCCGGTGCCGGCCACCTCGGTGGCGAAGGGCAGGTACAACGCCGAGCCGCGAGGCTCGGCCGCGCGGCGCAGCCTGTAGAGCACCCACGGGAGCGGCGTGAGCAGTACCATCCACGGCCACGCGAAATGAAACATCAGCGCCTCCGCTTCACCGGCGCGCGCCGCACGAACGCATCCGCGCCCGCCAGCCAGCTTTGCCGCTCGTCGCGCGCCCCGCCGCCGAAAGCCGCTGCCAGCATGGAGCGGCCGGCCTCCTCGGGCAGCGTGCCGCCTTCGGCTGCCACGAACTCGAGCCACGCCTTGCCGGTCAAGCGCGCCACCCGCTCGCCTCCGAACACGGCCATGGCGTAGCGGCGCAGCACGCTCTCGATGGCGCGCGCGCTCGTGCGCGGATCGGCCAACTCCTCGCGGATGCGCTTCAGCTCCCTCAGGGCCGCCCGCCGGCTCGCGCGGTGCGGATCGTGCCACCACCAGACCGCCGCGGCGGCGGCGAGCAGCGCGAGCGCGGCCGATATCCACCAACCCGGCGCCGGCGGCCACCATCCCGGGGGTGCGGGCGCGTGCGCGGGCGCGAGTTGTGTCAGCCAGTTGGGGGTCATGCCGCCGATGGGCCGCGCAGCAACATCGGGCGCAGCACCGATTCCACGGATTCAGAAGTGTCGAGCCGGACCACCGGCGCGGCGCAGCGCTGCGCCAGCCG
>OFHJ01000014.1_pt1 | contig 68683 bp, 62 predicted proteins | sample 1522001 | NCBI WGS metagenome assembly OFHJ01 (sample SAMEA2464838, study PRJEB22497) | soil metagenome | biome: Grassland; feature: Farmland; material: Clay | place: Australia | collected 2013-02-01 | depth 1.2 m | reverse complement strand
CTGTAACTCGGCGTCTGTGCGACGGTGCGCTTCGATTTCACGCATCAGCAGATGCGTCTGACGGTTGGATTCCTCTTGTGCCACGCGGCGACTCTCCGCGGCGAGCACCAGCCACCAGCAGCCAATGCCACCGACGAGAAGAAAGGCGGCGAAGAGGTGGAGAAATACAGTTCGCAACCTGGCCAATGCCGCGGGCGATACGTGGGCCATGGTTACTGCCTGCTGGGTGTAGATAAGCGCCAGGATGACCGCGAGTGCGGCCGCCGTGAGAATTACCAGCATCAGGTAATGGCCAAGGCGGGTATCGAGGCGCGCCGGCAATGATCCCGGCAGCAGCCAGCGCAGGCCGGCCGCGAGCTGGTCAGTGAGGCTGGCGCCCGGCTTACACAGGTCGTGACAACGGGCATCCAGTGAACAGCACAGCGAGCATATGTTCCCTTGATAGGCCGGGCACATGGCCATGTCTTCCGGCTCGTAAGTCTTTTCGCAGATACAGCAGGTTCCTGTGGCCTTATCCGGCACCACAGTGCTGGGGCGTGCGATGTAGTAGCGGCCGTGCGTTAGGTAGGCAAGGATGGGCGCCGCGACAAACGCACTGGCCAGCGCGATTAGCCAGGAAAAGGCGTGACCCAGCGGACCGAGGATCCCGCAGAACGCAAGGATCGATAAAACCGATGCGATCAGCATGGCCCCAACGCCGACTGGATTAATGTCGTACAGACAGGCCCGCTTGAACTCGATACCTGCCGGGCTTAATCGCAGTGGTTTGTTGATGACTAGGTCCGCCACCAGTGCACCGACCCAGCTAATGGCGACATTGGAATAGAAGCCGAGCACATCCTCAAGCGCCTTGAAAATACCAAGCTCCATGAGCATCACCGCAATGAGTACGTTGAATACCAGCCAGACCACTCGGCCTGGGTGGCTATGGGTGATGCGTGCGAAAAAATTGGACCAGGCCAACGACCCGGCGTAGGCGTTTGTCACATTGATCTTGACTTGGGAGATGATGACGAGAAGCAGCATGGCCGCGGCCGCGAGTGCGTGCGATGGGAATACCCGCTGATAAGCAGCCAGATACATTTGTGTTGGCTGCGTTGCCTGAGCAACCATCGCGCCGCTGCGCAGTACCATATAGGCGAGAAGTGCACCTCCCAGCAGCTTGAGGATGCCGACGGCAATCCAGCCGGGACCCGCAATGATCGTCGCGCAGGTCCAACGACGCCGATTACGGGCGGTTTGCTCCGGCATGAAGCGCAGAAAGTCGACTTGTTCACCGATCTGCGCGACCAGCGCGATGGCGACCCCGGCCGCGCTTCCGAACAGCAGCAGATTGAAGTGGCCACCGTTACCGTGAATGCCGGTGAAGCGGATCAGTTGTGCAGGCAGCTGCGGATCTTTCCACAGAACGCAGGCGTAAGGGATTGTCAGAAGTGCTAGCCACAATGGCTGGGTCCAGGCCTGAAGGCGACTAATAAGCGTGATGCCATGCGTCACGAGGGGGATAATGATTAGCGCGCTCAACAAATAGCAGGGCGTCAGGGGGATCCCGAAGCACAGCTGCAGGGCTAGCGCCATGATCGTTGCCTCAATTGCGAAGAACAGAAAGGTGAACGAGGCATAAATGAGGGACGTGATGGTCGAGCCGATATAACCGAAGCCTGCGCCGCGTGTTAGCAGATCCATGTCCAGGCCATACTTCGCCGCGTAGTAGGAGATGGGCAGCCCCGTGCCGAATATCAGCAGCGCCACGGCAACCGCCGCCCAGAAGGCGTTGATGAAGCCGTTGTCGAGCGCGATCGTGCCGCCGATGGCTTCCAGCGCCAGAAACGAGACCGCTCCGAAGGCCGTATTCGCGACCCGGAACTCGGACCATTTTCGGAACGAGCGCGCCGTAAACCGCAGCGCATAGTCCTCCATGGTTTCGTCAGCCACCCAGGTGTTGTAGTCCCGCCGAACCTTGACGATCCGCTGTGGCGCCTGTCGAGTCTTTTCTGTGCCTTCAAGATTCAAGTTAAGGTGCCTCGAGCTTTCGATGCGATTGTTGCCCGCCGCGCCTACGGCCAAGGCAACCTGATTCGCGGCGGTGAACGCCACACATAAGTCCCAGCAAGCATCGCGCCGACCTCGTTCGCCGGCCATACGTCGATTGACGTACATCAGACTCACCGGATCGTCCGGTTTCCCAGCAAAAGCAACTGGTTACTTCCTAAAAGTCCGGTTAGACGTGGTCGGGTAGATGACGTATTCCGGAAAGCCCCGCTAATTCCTACTCTGATCGTGCGTCGAAAAGGCAACGGTTTCATCAGCCACAAGGGAGCGAATCAGGTGAATCAGTCCACACAGAACTCGACAACGGGAAATCCCGTTACACGTAGCAACCGATGTCGGACCATGCGCGCGGCGCTGGCAGCTGCACTTACTCCGCTGGCCCTGACAGCCTTGCCCGCGCTCGCAGGGACCCTGACGCCGACGGTCAATATTGGTGCAGGACTGCGCACCAGTTACACGCACACAATCAATGATGGTGCAGGCAGTACATCGAATGATTTTGCCTTGGACAGCATGCGACTTTATGTGAACGGTTCGGTTACCAGTGACATCAAGTTCACCTTCGACACCGAATATAAACACGACCCCGGAGCGGTGGCTAACAACACCGTACAGGTCATCGACGCGATCGGTCGATTTGACTACTCCAAGGAATTTCATATCTGGGCTGGTCGGTTCTTGCCGCCCGCAGATCGGGCGGACCTCTACGGTCCCTACTATGCGGATAACTGGGCCGTCTACTACGACGGCATTGCAGACGACTATGCCTCGACGTCCGTCGGTCGCGACGATGGCATTGCGTATTGGGGGCAGTTCGGCATGGTCAAGATGTCTGCCGGGGCGTTTGACGTACCGGGGACCGTTGGCACATCGGAAGTCGTCACCGCCGGTCGCGTGATGATCGACTTATGGGACCCCGAGCCAGGTTACTACATCAATGGAACCTATTACGGCACGAAGAACATCCTTGCTGTGGGGCTGGCGGGCCAGTCATCCGCGGCCAAACATGCCTACAGTGCCGACCTGCTGATCGAGAAAAACTTCCCCGGCGTCGGGACTTTCACGCTGGAAAGCGAATACGCCCGCAATGATCACTTTGGCACCTACGGCACGGTCTCTGCCACCGGAGGCGGTAGTACTTGCAGTGGCGACTGCTATGGAAGTAATCACGGCTACTACGTGCTGCTTGCCTACCTGATGCCCCACGATATCGGGCCGGGCAAGCTGCAACTGCTCGGTAAGTTCGGCAACGCTGCCTACGCCAGCCCGGATGCAACGATCACGGCCCTTCCCTTGGCCTATCAGCAGCATACGGGCGAGGTCGATATCAATTACCTCATCAAGAGCTACAACGCGCGCGCCACCCTGTTTTTCCTGAACCAGGCCCGAGGCAGCGGATTCGGCGACACGCGGACCGTCGGTGTCGGGCTGCAGCTGCAGATCTAAGCGGGGCGTGCGGCAGGCAAGGGTCATGCCGTTTACCTACCCCGTCATTCAGATGTTCAAGGGAGCCTGGGGGAATGCCGATGTTCGCCGCCCTAGAAGGCTCCGGTGTTCAAGTGCTTCGTCATCACAGTGGGAGAGTCCAGTCATGAGCGCAATTCCATCCGATACGCTGGTACCCAAAAAGCGGACCTTCAGCAAACTCGTCAACAACCCGGTCCTGGAAGACTACTCGCTTCGCTACGCCCCGAGGTCGTTTCGCAAGTGGTCCGAATGGACCGTGGCGACTGCGGCTCTGGGGGGGATCGCCTATCTGGCGGACCAGGCCATCGGCGGTTCGCTGGCCGTGCAGTTCGGGTTTGCCAACGCCTTCTGGGGCATCATCGCGGCCGCCATCATCATCTTCCTGACCGGGATTCCGGTTGCCTACTATTCCGCCAAGTACAATGTCGACGTTGACCTCCTGACGCGCGGAGCAGGGTTCGGCTACCTCGGTTCGACCATCACGTCGATTATCTATGCCTCGTTCACCTTCATTTTCTTTGCGCTTGAAGGCTCGATCATGGCGCAGGCGTTCAATATCTACTTCGGCATTCCGCTTCCCATCGGCTACGCGTTGGGGTCGCTGATCATCATTCCCCTGGTCGTCTTCGGAATGACGCTGTTATCGAGGCTGCAAACGTGGACGCAGCCCATCTGGCTGCTGCTGCTGTTTTCGCCGCCCATTGCCGTGCTCATCGGCGCTCCCCACGCACTGCACGACTGGGTCAACTTCGCCGGGACTTCACCCAGCAAGTCGGGATTTAACCCTCTTCTGTTTGGCACTGCTGCCGGCATCGCCCTGTCCCTGATCGCGCAAATCGGTGAGCAGGCGGATTACCTTCGCTTCATGCCCGACAAGGTCCGGTCCAACCGGTTGAAGTGGTGGTTCTGCGTATTGGCGGCGGGTCCGGGCTGGGTCATCCTCGGCGCCGCAAAGCAGCTGATGGGTTCGTTCTTCGCATCGCTGGCCGTGGCCCATGGGACTTCCATGGCCGACGCCAACCAGCCGATTCACATGTATATCACTGGCTTCCACTACATTTTCTCGGCCCCGTTTGTGGCGCTTTCGGTGGCGACGTTCTTCGTGATTCTGTCGCAGATCAAGATCAATGTGACGAATGCCTACTCGGGTTCGCTCTCCTGGTCCAACTTCTTTTCACGGGTGACACACTCCCACCCGGGTCGCGTAGTGTGGATCTTCCTCAACGTCGGTATCTCCCTGACGATGATGGAACTGAACATGTTCAGCGTCTTGGGCCACATTCTTGGCTTCTATTCCAACGTGGCGGTGGCATGGGTCGGCGCGGTGACCGCGGATCTCGTAATCAACAAGCCAATCCTGAAGCTCAGCCCCTCCTACGTCGAGTTCAAACGGGCGCATCTCTACAGCTTTAATCCCGTCGGGTTCGGGGCCATGATGTTCGCATCCATCATTTCGATCATCTCCTTCTTTGGGTTCTTCGGACCGGCGGCGCAGGCCTACTCCTGCTTCATCGCGCTGGGACTGGCATTCGTCCTGTCACCCATCATCTGTTTGGTGACCCAGGGCAAGTACTACATCGCCCGTACCTCGGCCAACGAGCTCAAGCATATTGCGGAACATGCCGATGCCACCTGTGCCTGCTGCAGCTACAACTACGAGAAACAGGACATCGCCCACTGTCCCTATCACGAGGGCAACGTGTGCTCTCTCTGCTGTTCACTGGAGAGTGGCTGTCATGACCTGTGCAAGAAAAAGGCAGTCGCACCAGCTCGGGGGCTGGAAGCGGATCCGGCAATGGTTTGAATCATGTCGACGCAACTGTCGATCCATTCAATTAAACGCAAGCACAGGAATTATGAATCATGCCAAACAAGATCATAGCGGTAGACTTGAACAAGGCACCAACGGAACAAAGTGACGTTCTCCATAATCGGTGGCATCCGGATATTCCGATGGTGGCGAAGGTCACGCCGGGGGATGAGTTCCGGATCGAGTCCATCGACTGGACCGGTGGCCAGATCAAGAACGATGACGATGCGTCGGACGTTCGGGATGTCGATCTGACCAAGGTGCATTACCTCAGTGGCCCGGTCGCCGTGGAGGGGGCTGAGCCCGGTGACCTGCTGGTCGTCGACATCCTCGATATCGGTGCGCTGGAAGGGTCTGAGTGGGGTTTCACCGGCATCTTTGCCAAGCAGAATGGCGGTGGCTTCCTGACCGATCATTTTCCGAATGCCGCGAAGGCGTGCTGGGATTTCAACGGCATTTACGCCAGCACCCGTCACGTCCCCCGTCTTAGCTTTGCCAGTTTGATCCATATTGGCTTGATCGGATGCCTTCCGTCGCGATCCTTGCTGGAAACGTGGAACCGGCGCGAGTCGGAGCTGGTCGCCAGCGATCCGCAGCGCGTGCCGCCGCTGGCCGCGCTGCCATATGCGGAAACGGCGGTAATGGGGCGCATGAGCGGCGAGGCCGCGAGGATGGCGGCCGCCGAAGCGGCTCGGACCGTGCCGCCGCGAGAGCATGGAGGCAACTGCGACATCAAGGAATTGACCAAAGGCTCACGGGTTTACTTCCCCGTCTACGTCAAGGAGGCAGGACTGTCGCTGGGGGATCTTCATTTCTCACAGGGTGATGGTGAGATCACCTTTTGCGGCGCCATCGAGATGGCGGGCTTTGTCGACCTGCGCGTCAATCTCATCAAGCAGGGCGTGGCGTCGTATGGCATCACCAACCCGATTTTCAAACCCAGTCCGCTGATGCCGAGACACGAGGATTTTCTGATCTTCGAGGGCATCTCCGTCGACGAAACGGGCAAGCAGCACTATCTTGATGCGCACATCGCCTATCGCCGCGCCTGCCTGAATGCCATCAACTACATGATGAAATTCGGCTATTCGTTCGAGCAGGCCTACACCGTTCTGGGTACGGCTCCCGTGCATGCGCACATCAGCGGCATCGTCGACATCCCTAATGTCTGTGCAACGCTCTGGCTACCGACCGAGATCTTCGATTTTGACATCCGTCCGGGTGTCCAGGGACCGCTGTCGGCAGTGGATGGCTCGATCAAGTTGCCGGTTGCATGAGGCGAGGAACCAAAGATGCCGAATTATGAGTATGAGTGCCCGGCTTGTGGCTACTTCACCGCCCAGGCTGCCCTCGCACAAAGTAGCGAAGATCGGCTGTGCCACCACTGTGGGCGGATGGCATCGCGGAGGCTTTCAGTCGTTGGGCTTTGCAAACAGTCGCGGACGTTGACGCATGCCATGGATCGTTGCGAAGCCAGTGCGCATGAACCGCGTCTTGCCACGACGCGATGCGGCGAGGGCCGTTCGCATCGGCACGCGACCGGTGCTGTGCACGCCCATGCACAGCGGCCCTGGATGATCGGGCACTGAAGCTGGCTCTGATAACGCAAGGGAGAGAGCAATGCGACATGGAGATATTTCAAGCAGTGCTGATACCGTCGGAGTGGCGGTGGTCAACTACAAGATGCCACGTCTGCATACGCACGATGAGGTGATGGAGAACGCCGGCAGGATCGCCACCATGATTACCGGCATGAAGCAGGGACTGCCGGGCATGGATCTGGTGATCTTTCCGGAGTACAGCACTCACGGCATCATGTACGACCGCGAGGAAATGTATGCCACGGCATCGAGGGTCCCTGGCGAGGAGACCGCCATCTTTGCCCGAGCGTGCCGGGAAGCCAAAACGTGGGGGGTGTTTTCAATTACCGGCGAGCGGCATGAGCAACACCCCGCGAAGGCCCCCTACAACACGCTCGTGCTGATCAACAGCGGCGGCGAGATTGTGCAGAAGTATCGAAAGATTCTGCCCTGGTGTCCGATCGAGGGCTGGTATCCGGGCGGTCGCACGTTCGTGTCCGACGGCCCGAAGGGCCTGAAGATCAGCCTGATTGTGTGCGACGACGGCAATTACCCGGAAATCTGGCGCGATTGCGCCATGCGTGGCGCCGAGTTGATCGTGCGTTGCCAGGGTTATATGTACCCGGCCAAGGAAGAACAGGTGTTGATGGCCAAGGCGATGGCCTGGGCGAACAACGCCTACGTCGCAGTCGCCAACGCTGCCGGCTTCGACGGCGTCTACAGTTACTTTGGGCATTCGGCGATCATCGGCTTTGACGGGCACACACTGGGGGAATGCGGGGAAGAGGAGTACGGCATCCAGTACGCGCAACTATCGATGTCGGCGATTCGCGATGCGCGCAGAAATGACCAGTCGCAGAATCATCTGTTCAAGTTGCTGCACCGAGGCTACACCGGTATCCATGCCTCCGGCGACGGCGACAGCGGAGTCGCGGACTGTCCGTTCGAGTTTTATCGAACCTGGGTCAACGACCCACGCCGCGCACAGCGGATGTCCGAAGAGGTCACCCGTCGCAGCATCGGTGTCGCGGGTTGCCCGGTCGGGACGCTGCCGACCGGTACGGAGCAGGAAGCGGCGTGAGGGTGCACGGCCTCGCTGTTGACAACTCGGAGCCTCAGGCAATTTCCATCGGACAATCCGAGTGGCGCGGCCTCCTGCATCTCGAGTTGGAACACGTCGACGGGCGAACCCGGATGAAGCGACACTGGCACGAAGGTCCGCTGCGAGTCCAGAAGCCACTGTACCCGGAGCACCCCGATACCGCTGAGATTACGCTGCTCCATCCGCCCGGCGGGTTGGTGCAGGGGGATCACCTAGAAATCAATCTTTATCTGGATTCGCACGTCCGGGCACTGTTCACGACGCCTGGTGCGACGAAGTTCTATGGCGGCGGGGTCCGGAAGGCATCCTGTGATGTGAGGATCCGTATCGCTGCGCACGCCATCGTCGAATGGTTCCCGCAGGAAACCATTCTGTTCGATGGCGCGCTCGGAAGCGCGACCCTGTCGGTCGAAATTGAGCCGGGTGGACGCTTCAGTGGATGGGATGTCATCTGTTTCGGGCGCACCGCGTCGGGTGAACGTTTCGATCACGGTGGTTGGCATCAGAGGCTCCTGATCACGGTTGATGGGGCGCCGCAGTGGATTGAGCAGAGTACGTTGGAGGGTGGGGATCCTCGTTTTTCGTCCCCGGCCGGATTCGATGGGCACAGCGTCTGCGCCACATTCTTCGTGGCGGGTCATGGTGGCACGCGGCTGCCAATGGAACGATTGAAAGCTAAAAACGCGGACCCGCCAGCGATTTATGGTGTCAGTGTGCTTCCCGAGATCCTGGTTGCCCGTTACCTGGGCAATTCGGTCGAGTCGGCACGTAACTACTTTTCGGCGCTGTGGGCGGAGCTTCGCCCCCTGCTGACAGGCCGACCTTTTGTGCCACCGCGGATCTGGAGCACGTGATGGAACTGACACCGCGAGAAAAGGACAAGCTGCTTGTTTTTACCGCGGCCTTGGTCGCGGAGCGCCGCAAGGAACGCGGCGTGAAGCTGAATTACCCCGAGGCTATCGCCTACATTTCCGCGGCGATTCTGGAAGGTGCGCGTGACGGCCGCACGGTCGCGGAGATGATGAGCGAGGGGTCGCGATTGCTCACGCGCGATGATGTGATGGACGGTGTGCCCGAGATGATTCCCGAAATTCAGGTCGAAGCCACCTTTCGCGATGGCACCAAGCTGGTGACGGTGCACCAGCCCATTTCCTGAGGCGAACTATGCTCATTCCCGGTGAGATTCATGCGGCGAATAGGGACATCGAGATCAATGCTGGTCGCGAGACCCGCGCGTTGCGCGTGGCTAACATGGGGGATCGACCGGTGCAGGTCGGTTCGCACTTCCATTTTTTTGAAGTCAATGCTGCCTTGGATTTCGAACGGGAAGCAGCGCGTGGGATGCGTCTGGACATCGCGGCCGGCACCGCCGTGCGTTTCGAACCGGGACAGACGCGGACCGTGCAGCTGGTGGCGCTGTCTGGCGCGCGGATGGTTTATGGATTTTCCGGCGCCGTGATGGGTGCATTGGATGAAGGTGGGACATGAGCACGCGCTTGCCCGGCCGCGCCTATGCGGAGATGTACGGACCCACGACGGGAGATCGAGTGCGCCTCGCGGATACCGAGCTATGGATCGAGGTCGAGCAGGACCACACCGTCTATGGCGAGGAAGTGAAGTTTGGTGGTGGCAAGGTCATCCGGGATGGCATGGGCCAGAGCCAGTGCTGCGATGCGGACGTGGCCGATACGGTTATCACGAACGCGCTGATTGTCGATTGGTGGGGGATCGTCAAGGCCGATATCGGGGTCAAGCAGGGCCGCATCAGTGGAATCGGCAAGGCAGGCAATCCCGATGTCCAACCCGGCGTGGACATCCCCATCGGCGCGGCGACCGAGATCGTCGCGGGCGAAGGAAAGATCGTGACAGCCGGCGGCATTGACGCGCACATTCACTTCATTTGCCCACAGCAGATCGATGCAGCGTTGGCCTCCGGTATTACCACGATGATAGGAGGCGGTACAGGCCCTGCAACTGGCACCTGTGCGACCACCTGCACGCCGGGCCGCTGGCACCTTTCGAGGATGCTTCAGGCGGCCGATGCCTTCCCGGTGAACGTCGGATTCCTCGGCAAAGGGAACGCCAGTCTCATTCAACCGCTGGAGGAGCAGGTGGTGGCCGGCGCCATGGGCTTGAAGTTGCACGAGGACTGGGGGACCACTCCCGCCGCCATCGATAACTGTCTGACGGTCGCTGACGCCCATGATGTCCAGGTCGCGATCCATACGGACACGCTCAACGAATCGGGGTTCGTCGAGACGACATTGGGTGCGTTCAAAGGCCGTACCGTGCATACCTACCACACTGAAGGAGCGGGCGGCGGGCATGCGCCCGACATTATTCGTGCCTGCGGTGAAGCCAACGTACTACCGTCGTCCACCAACCCGACGCGCCCATACACCGTCAATACCGTCGACGAACACCTCGACATGCTGATGGTTTGTCACCATCTCGATTCCGCCATCGCCGAGGACGTGGCTTTCGCCGAATCACGGATTCGACGCGAGACGATAGCCGCTGAAGATATTCTGCACGATATCGGCGCGTTCAGCATGATCGCGAGCGATTCACAGGCCATGGGTCGCGTTGGCGAGACGGTGATTCGCGTTTGGCAGACCGCTCACAAGATGCGTGTTCAGCGCGGGTCGCTACCGGATGATGGACCGCGTCACGACAACCACCGCGTGCGAAGATACGTCGCCAAATACACGATCAACCCCGCCATTGCCCACGGAATTGCACATGAGGTCGGGTCGATCGAGGTTGGAAAAATCGCGGACCTGGTCCTGTGGAGTCCCGCAATGTTTGGAGTCAAGCCGAGCCTGATTCTCAAGGGCGGCGTGATCGCCTTGGCGCCGATGGGAGATCCTAACGCGTCGATTCCAACGCCGCAGCCGATGCATTACCGCCCGATGTTCGGAGCCTACGCCCACGCAAGACATGCGACCTCAGTGACCTTCATTTCACAGGCGGCCGAAGCGGCCGGTATTGCCAGACAGCTGGATCTGCGGAAACGGGTTGTGTCTGTCCGCGGTACTCGGAACCTCAAGAAGGCGAGCATGTTGCTCAACGACGCGTTGCCGAAGATCGAGGTGGATCCACAAACCTATGAAGTCCGCGCTGATGGCGAGCTGCTGGTATGCGCCCCGGCGAGCGTGCTGCCGATGGCGCAGAGGTATTTCCTTTTTTGAGGGGGAAAGCACGGGGAAAAGAGCATGTTGATGATTCAAAATTTTGCCGCGCGGGATGAATGCCGGGTCGATCTCTATTTGGCGCTTCCCTTCGATATGCGCCAGCGACGACGGTTGCGGACAGAGCTACCCACCGGTGAGGCGGTAGCGCTGGTTCTCCCCGATCATACGATCCTGCGCCATGGCGACCGACTCAGCGCTGTTGATGGCCGCATCCTGGAAATACAGGCGCAACCGGAATGCCTAATGGAGGTATGTCCGGGGAGCAGCAGCGCCTTGTGTCGCGCGGCCTACCATCTGGGCAACCGGCACGTGACAGCCCAGATTGGCGAACGATGGTTGCGTTTTCAACGAAGCGCCGTGCTACGGGAGCTCCTTGAGCGATCCGGAATGGCTGTTACAGAGATCGAAGCGCCGTTTGACCCCGAATCCGGTGCTTATGGTGTGGCGCATCGCCACTTGTCCGCCGTGCAGGAGCAACGGGGTTTAATTCACGAGTTCGGCGCATGAACCCGTCGTTTGATATGCAAGCCGCGTCGCTGGTTAATTTGCTGAGACTCGCGAGCCCGGCGTTGCCCATCGGTGCCTATAGCTACTCACACGGTCTGGAATGGGCGGTGACCAGTGGTCGGATCGTCGATGAAGCTAGCGCCGCTGAGTGGATTGGCGGCCTGCTGGGAAGCGTGATGACGACCTGTGAGGCTTCGCTGATGGTTCGTCTCTACCGGGCCTGGTCGTTCCGGCAGGAAATCGCGGTGAATCGCTGGAACCAGTTCAGTATCGCATCGAGGGAGACCTCCGAGTTGAGTGCCGAAACCCTGCAGACCGGCTATTCCCTCAGCCAGCTGCTGTGCGACCTTGGTCTTGTGGACTCGGGGCGTTTATTGATTCTGAAGCGGCTGACGTCGTGCAGTTTTCCCTGCGTCTATGCACTGGCAGCGGTAGTGATGAGCATTCCGGAATTCTCCGCAGCGCTTGGCTTGCTATGGGCATGGCTGGAAAATCAGGTCGCCGCCGCGATCAAGGTCATTCCTCTAGGGCAACTTGCCGGACAACGTTTACTGACCAGTTTGTCGCCACGGCTGCCTCTCCTGGCCGAGCGAGCGTGTGAAATTGACGACGACGCGCTTGATAACGCCGCTCCTGCGATGGCAATCGCGAGCAGCCGTCATGAAACTCAGTACTCACGGTTGTTTCGCTCATAGGGGAGGTCGACATGATCGCAGCGCCCGGAAGCCCAACGCGCATCGGAATCGGCGGCCCCGTCGGCTCGGGTAAAACCGCGCTGACCCTTGCTCTCTGTCTGGCGTTGCGCCAACAGTACCAACTGGGAGTTGTCACCAACGATATCTTCACAAGGGAAGACGCGCAATTCCTGGTCGCGCATAAGGCTTTGCCCCCAGAACGCATCATCGGCGTCGAAACGGGTGGCTGTCCGCACACCGCAATTCGGGAGGACGCCTCCATTAATCTGGAGGCTGTGGCGCGCCTGAGCCGGAAATTCCCCAACCTCGATGTGATTTTCATCGAGAGCGGTGGAGATAACCTCGCCGCGACCTTCAGTCCAGAGCTTTCAGATTTGACTCTGTACGTCATCGATGTTTCCGCGGGCGACAAAATCCCGCGCAAGGGCGGTCCCGGCATCACCAAAGCTGATCTACTGGTAATCAACAAAACCGACCTCGCGCCGCTTGTCGGTGCGTCGCTGGAGGTAATGGCACGTGATGCCGCACTGATGCGAGGTCCGCGGTCGTTTGTATTCACCAATTTGAAGTCCGGTGCGGGCCTTGATGAAGTGACCTCCTTCGTGATTGCAAACGGCCTGCTCGGTCTGATTCGACCCCCGTCGACGACGGAGATGGAAAACGCATTGTGAGCCAGCGGACCGCAAGTGCGGGTTTCAGGGAGTATCGAATTGGTCATCGGTCCTCAAGCCAATTGTGCGCAGGAAGTGGCGCCGATACGCCACTTCCTTGTCGACGCACACGGTGCGCGGTCCTCGCACACCGACCGGCAGACCCTTGGATACTCTACGTAACGGTCGCTGCGCTGCATTTTCTTGGGTTGTACCTTTTCCTCCCAACTGCATTGTCGCATCCGGCCATTGCTGGCTTGGGTGTTACGGCATATCTCCTGGGATTGCGGCATGGATTTGACGCCGACCACATCGCCGCAATTGATGAGACGGTGCGCTATCTTCTTTCCCGGCATCAACGGCCTCAGGGAACCGGTTTCTTTTTTTCAGCCGGCCACTCGACGGTCGTCTTCGTGTTGGCCATGATGGCGGTGGCGGTTGGCACCAGTGTGCATCAGGCCCTACCCGAGCTGCAGCATCTCGGTTCACTGCTGAGTGAAGGGGTCTCCGGGCTGTTTTTGCTCCTGATCGGCTTGATTAACCTGCGGATCGTGCTGGACCTGTTCCACGCCCGGAAGTGCCTCAGGAATGGGTCGCTGTCCGCGCGGTTGCTGGATAACCCACTCCCTTGCCGAGGACTCATTGGTTACGTGCTAGGTCGGCGTCTGCGCGAAATGGTAATGATAAGGCGCAGTTCGCAAATGTACTGGGTTGGCCTTTTGTTTGGCCTTGGGTTTGATACGGCTTCGGAGATCGTATTACTGGTAATGACCGGTATTGTCGCGGGAAGGTTGCCGGCTCCAGAAGTGCTCGCATTGCCGGTATTCTTTGCTGCAGCCATGTCATTGATCGACACCACGGATAGCGTCCTGATGGTGAGCGTCTATGACTCGGCCCGCGATCACCCGGCGCGACAGATCGGTTACAACCTGATGTTGACAGCTGCATCTATGGGTATTGCCATTGTCGTCGGCGTGGTCGAGATCGGTCAGCTCGTCCTGCGTGCGCTGGACCAGCAGGTCCGATGGTACCGGGGGTTAGAAGCCGTCAACAGTTATACGTTGGGAATGTTAGCTACAGCCCTGTTCCTTTCCCTCTGGATTGGGTCTATCGCGGTTCGGAAGGTTTGTAGATAATCATTTCAAGGGGGCCGAGGTAGACGCCTTTATTTGTTTGCCTTCCTCAACGCCACGATAGATGGAGGCGACAAAGACTGCATCATTGGAATAGTGTTCACGGTGACTCCTAGCGCCTAGGCAACCTCTATCTGGCCTGTACCAGTTAGATTTTTAACGAGTGGATGCGAACGGTCCCAATTCCCGATAGAGCGGCGTCGACCATGAGATTGATGTTGTAAGAGCCATGGGATCAGGTACGTCCACGTGGGCGCTCTTTCCGCGTCATTCGATTATCCGATCCTGAAGCAAGTAATTGACGAATAATGCCCCCTCTCAATTAGCCAGGATCAGTTTTCCCTTCTTCGCTGCACTCCAAGCAGCTTGTTGCGCAGGCCTATTGAAGTACCTCTAACTAACCCAATTACACGACCTATTTGCAGTCACCCAATTAACGCGCCAATAGACCATTAATTGGGTGACTGCACACACCTGCACTAACTCCCTGAAAGAGTTGGTTGGCCCTCTGGGACTCGAACCCAGAGCCAACAGATTATGAGGCGGGTTAAGTGCAGCCCACTGCATTGCAAGTTCTTGATTCTGCAACGCTTGCCGATACTGCGCGATGCACTGGGAGCCTTCAAACGCCGTAATTCGGTTACGTTTTAGCTACGTTCGTTCCGCCGTGGCGCAGCGGGCGCGTTGGGGCGCGTTGAGCGCCGAACGCGCACGAGCGCTCGGATCTCAATCTGTCGCGTCGCGAAGTCGTGTCTTGCCACCGTTCTGTCGATTTATTTTACAACGTTCGTTGTAATCGCAATCGGCCTTGCTATCCAGGTTTTTATAATCCACTGATTGTCAAAGAGAATATCGAGTCGTTGTTGTGATGGCATAGTGATTGCGTCATGGTGAATAAAATAAGATTAAGAGGGAGTAGTTACATGAAACGTATCCTTGTCTCTTTTGCCGCGGCGGTAACCTTTGCGGTTTGTTCTGTGCCGGCGCAGGCGACGTCAGTGGTCCTTTACAACAACTTGGGTGGGTCAATCGTGGGGAGCGATCCCCTCGTCAGTTCTGGACCGCTGGCGGATTCGTTTTCCACGGGCGGCACGGCGGTCAACCTAAGCGATGTAAAGGTCAACCTTTGGACTGGGGCCATTGTTGATCCCCTGGCGACCATTTCGCTGTTGGGCGACAATAGCACCTCGCCGGGTGCGCTGATCTCCACCTTGGGCACTGTTGATGTCTCTGGTAGTACGCCGACCGTCTACGATCTCGGCGGCCTCTCGGTGTCGCTGGCGGCCAGCACCCGCTACTGGATCGAGGTCACCACATCTGATACCAATATGGAGTGGCCGTGGACGACGGCCACTGGCGGTACCGGAGTAGCCGGAGAATTTTTCTCTAATGCTAACGGCGTATTTCCAAACTCCGGCGGGCCATACCTCATGGAGGTGAGCGCGATGGTGCCGGAGCCCCCGGTTCTCCCGATCTTTGCGCTTGGTTGTCTCGCAATGGTCTTTCTCGGAAGGCGGCGACTGCGGTTTACCCGCTGATTTGTAGGACTATCGTTACGCAAAGGGCCCCGTTCGAACGGGGCCCTTTCGTTTTACCCGCCGGGAGGACAAGGTCCCGTTGAGTAATACGGGGCGAAAGTTGAGTGACCATTAGACCTTTGCCGGAGTGGGAATATGTTTGAGGAACTCCCAGACGTGCCGCCAGCAATATGGCTTATTGCAAGCGAAGTAGGTCTTTGTAACGCAAGGCACTCGGGTGGCCCGAAATACAATCGAATCGCTGGCGCCTACCCTTTTGGTCCCCCGATGCGGAAATGGAGACGGTCCGCCCCAACCTCACTGCAGCTATTGATAACGCATCTCTGCAGACCAACATTGCAGTGAGAAGCCCGCACAGTGTGGGCTATTCCGCAGCTAAATTCATATATTGCTGCTTATAAACAACGTGCTGAGACTTAGTGGTGGGCCCTCTGGGACTCGAACCCAGAACCAACAGATTATGAGTCTGCTGCTCTAACCGATTGAGCTAAAGGCCCAAAGATCAAGACCAAATTGCAGCAAGTATACCTTCTGCGCAATAGGGCCGATTGAAAAATGCGCCGACGTGGCGCCTGACGAATTTCGTAAAATACGCGACCCAACCACGTTACTGCCATGAATTCTTCTACTGATCAAGCGTCCTTGCGCCGCACTTTTGCCATCATTAGCCATCCGGACGCCGGAAAAACGACCCTGACCGAAAAGCTTTTGCTTTTTGGTGGCGCGATTCGTCTTGCCGGCACCGTGAAGGGCCGAAAGAGTGCCCGGCATGCCACATCAGATTGGATGGCTTTGGAACAGCAGCGTGGCATATCGGTAACAACCTCGGTTATGCAGTTTCCATATCAGGGAAGGATCGTCAACCTGCTTGACACACCGGGCCACGAGGATTTTTCGGAGGACACCTACCGCACCCTGACCGCAGTTGATTCGGCGCTAATGGTGATCGACTGTGCCCGAGGAGTTGAGTCGCGCACCATTAAGCTCATGGAAGTGTGCCGGATGCGTGACACGCCAATAATCACGTTCGTAAACAAGATGGACCGGGAAGGAAGGCCACCCCTCGATTTGCTCGACGAAATTGAAAAGGTGCTCGGCATCTCCTGCGCGCCCGTCACCTGGCCCCTTGGCATGGGACGTGATTTTAAGGGGGTTTATCATCTGCTTCAGGATCGTTTCTACCTTTACACAGGCCCCAAGGATCGCGTCAATGAGATCGAAACTATCAATGGCCTACGCGCTCCTGGGATCCGCGATCGTTTGGGGCTCGCCTACGACGTCCTGCTGGAGGAAATCGAACTGCTGAGGATGGCAGGCACCAACTTTGACCTTGATTCGTACCGCGCCGCAAAACTGACACCCGTTTACTTCGGAAGTGCGATCAACAACTTCGGCGTGCGTGAATTGCTTGACGGATTTATCGAATGGGCGCCTGGCCCTCAACCTCGAACGACTGAAAGTCGCCCGGTGCAGCCTTCGGAGCAGGCCTTCTCGGGATTTGTCTTCAAGATACAGGCCAATATGGACCCCCAGCATCGCGACCGCGTTGCCTTTCTTAGGGTGTGCTCGGGTGTCTACCGCGAAGGGTTGCAACCTTATTCCGTCCGTCTGGGGAAGAATCTTAGGATCAGTAACGCGCTGACATTCATGGCATCCGACCGGGAAGCGGTGAACGAAGCCTATCCGGGCGACATCATTGGCCTTCACAACCACGGCACGATTTCCATCGGTGATTCCTTTACCGAAGGGGAAATTCTGCGCTTTACCGGCGTACCCAACTTCGCCCCGGACCTGTTCCGCCGCGTCATCCTGAACGATCCTCTCAAATCGAAGCAGCTCAACAAGGGGCTTGATCAGCTTTGTGAAGAGGGTGTCACTCAGGTCTATCGACCCCTATCCAACAATGACGTTATCCTTGGTGCCGTCGGTGTCCTGCAGTTTGACGTGGTCAGCTATCGGCTCAAGGACGAATATGGTGTAGATGCCCGTTTTGAATCAGTCGCAACGAATACGGCCCGATGGATTGCCTGCTGCAACCTGGCCGTCTTAAAGGATTTTCGCGAAAAGAACCTTTCGCGATTGGCGCTGGATCACACGGGCTCCCTTGTTTATCTCGCGTCTAGCGCCATTAACCTGCAAATGACCGACGAACGATGGCCCCAGATTCGATTTCTTGATATTCGCGAACAAGACGCGGTTCGTTCCTGAGTAAGGATGCCGCCGACAACGGCGAATTCCATGAAGCTATACAAGAACGCGCGATAGCCGATTATCGGATAATTCGGTTACAGGGAATGCACGGCAAGAGATAGGTTTTGCTGATCTGGGAGATGCAGATGGCGGGTTCATATCGCTTTCTGGTAGCTGGCAGAGTGCAAGGAGTGGGATTCCGGCACGCAAGCATGGAAAAAGCGCTTTCCATGGGTTTGCGAGGGTGGATACGCAACCGTGAAGACGGCTGCGTTGAAGGTCAGGTCGATGGTGACGCGGTACGGTTTCTAGAGGGGTTTCGACGGTTTCTCGAGCGAGGGCCGGTTGCCGCCTCGGTAGAGCGGCTTGAGTGGACTGCATGCGACCCCTCCGGGGAGCCAAAATTCAGAATCCTTCGTGACTAGACGCAAGGCCTGTACAGCGCTTAGCCTAGATCGAAAGAACGCGACCACCTAGGAAATCAAAAGTGAAGCTTCGAGGTCGTGAGCGGGATTCCAGAAAATCCGCCATACGGCGAAGACGCTCAGGGATTTTCATCAGTCTGTTCTGCAATTCGCGTCCAGCAGCGGAAAGGCCCATTAGTACGCCGATACGCCAAAACGCAAGCAGTTCTTCGACGATTTTCTGATAATGGCGCGGACCATAAATGTTGGCGCGCCGCATCACGTCCGACATCAGCTCATAGTTCGGGATGGCATGACCCGGCATCGCGAGTGTTGGCATCACCTTGTAAAGGGCGTAAAGGGCACGTTCGCTGTCGCGCGCCAGAATCTCGCCAAAGACGTTCCGATAGAAGGCGTAGTGACGCGATTCATCGCTCGAGATATGAGCAAGGATCCTCTGAATCAATGGCTCATGGTGCCCTGAAGCGCGGCCAGCGTTTGCATGAGCCATCTGAGTGGCTCGCTCTTGCAAACTGGTATATGCCAAAAGCCGGTAGGGGTCCGATTCCCATTGTGGATTGAAACCAACCTCAATGTAGCGATACTGCATCCATTCAAGTGCCCGCATGTCGAAGATCTGTGCGTCGCGCACATAGTCTCTCAATACGCAGCCATGCCGGTCTTCCTCAGCCGTCCACACTCCGTTCCAGCGGTTCCACGCACTTTCGTTTCCGAGATGGGTTGCGATTAGGCGGTGGAAGTGAGGAAGCCCTTCTTCGGTCAGCAGGTTGATCGCCAAAGCAACGCGTACCTCGTCAGGCAGCCCCTTGGCTGCCTCCCGAATCCGCATCATTTCGGTATCAGTCTGCGCTCCGTCGTCGGGTCGCAGTAGCTCGCTTGGAAGCCAGAGACGCCGTCGCAAAAGATGTTCCTGAAGCTGGTTGACGACGTAGCCCTCCATCGATCGAAGGATCTTGTAGTGCGCCGAAGGGGCAACCACCAAGGGCGAGATAACACGGGCCATGAGTCTCCTCGGGATCCTGCGGTCGAGGAAGCCGGGGTGGCTCCCGGATCGCTAGGTTTCTTTCGCTCGTTCCTGATTATATGCGATGCATACTAGAGTGTGATCAAGTTTTAATCAGTGTCAGAAATTCCTGTCGTGTGCGTGGGTCATCCCGAAAGAGGCCGAGCATCACCGACGTCGTCATAGTCGAGTGCTGTTTTTCCACTCCTCTCATCATGGTGCACAAGTGCTTTGCTTCGATGACCACCGCCACGCCTTTCGCATTGGTCACTTCCTGGATGCAGGTTCCTATCTGCTGGGTCAGGTCTTCCTGAACCTGCAGGCGACGCGAGAACATATCCACAATTCGCGGAATCTTCGACAGACCAAGGACCTTGCCGTTCGGCAGATAGGCCACATGAGCCTTGCCGATGAAGGGAAGTAAATGGTGCTCGCAGAGCGAATACAGTTCGATATTGCGAACGATGACCATCTCGCTGTTGAGCGTGGAAAAAATGGCGCCATTCACGATCTCTTCGATATTCTGGCGGTATCCCCGCGTCAGGAATGCCATGGCGCCAGCGGCTCGTTCCGGAGTCCGCGACAACCCTTCACGCTCGGGATTTTCGCCGATCGCTTCGAGAATAATCCGATACGCTTGCTCCATATCCATGCGCTTGTTCATTTCTGGAATCCGGCACCAAGTATCCCACAGGACTGCCTGTTTAGCTGACTGCCTGCCCTTGCGCTGACATACTGACGGTATGCATCTGCGATCCATTGCCATCGATCTCATTCGTCAAGGTTCCGTTCAGGCCCGTCGGCGGTTTGATCCCGGTCCATTGGAAGAGCTGGCCGAATCAATCCGGGCGTGTGGTGTTCTTCAGCCAGTGGTCGTACGAACGGTCGCGGCGGGTCATTTTGAGCTCCTTGCCGGAGAACGCCGCTGGCGCGCGGCACAGCTTGCGGGCCTTCACGAGCTTCCTGCGGTTATTCGCGATGAACTCGATGACGAAGAAGCGCGGGTGCTCGGCCTGATCGAAAACCTTCAGCGGGAATCATTGTCTCCGATGGAAACCGCGGAAGGTTTGCAGCGACTGCTTGACGAAAGCAACCTGACCCATGATGAGCTGGGGCAGCGCATCGGCAAGTCACGAACGTACGTCACGAATTTCCTGCGGCTGTTATCACTTGAGCCCGAACTGAAAGAGCTGGTCGACTCAGGTATTCTTTCGATCGGACACGCGAAGGTGCTGGTTGGCCAGATGCGCAATCGACAGATTGTTCTGGCGAAACAGGTGGAACGTGAAAGGCTCTCCGTCCGTGCGCTCGAACGTCGAGCGGGAAATGCCAAGTCTCTACACCGTTCGAGGTCGAAGAGGAAGCCGGCCGACTGGGTGCGCCTTGAACGAACTTTGGCTGATCAGCTGGGGTGTCCGGTGGAAATGAAAGCGAGCGCTGATGGAAGCGGCTATTTGTGCCTTCGATTTAGCAATCTCGACGAACTGGATGGCCTGTTGGCCCATCTCAATTACCGGCCGGAATGAAACTCAGGCTCATTCACGGATCGGAAACCGATGATCGATAGCGACAAGAATTATGTCTCGCGACGCACCGTTCGGCTGTCCCCGAAGTTCCAGCTCTTATTTCCCGGCATACTGGCCCGCCCTGGGCCAAGGAATGAGGTTGACGTTGTCACAGCAAGCATCTGATCGATTCCGGTTAATACCGCCCCGTTCCAAGCCACACCGCCGTTCGTTGACTGTGTGTGCGTTGACCGCCCTGCTGATCGGGGTGCCCTTATACGGCCATGCTGAGACGCCTTTGACCGGGCGATACGTCTGGTCTTCGTTGTCAGAGGTTGTAACGCTCGTCCTTGCCGGGCCTGCAAACGGTGGCCTGCAGGGGACTATCCGGGATGTAATGTTGAATGAATCGGGCGAGGAAACGGTCGTCAAGGGTTCCTTGTACGGAGATTCAAAGGCGGGGCGCGTCATGTTGCACATGGCGACGCCCCCCGAGCGCCCGGTTTTTGGAAGGGCACCACGAACCGAGGTGACAATTTCGGGGCATCGGAACAATAACGGAACCCTTTATCTGCGGATCAACGGCCAGAAAGCGGTCATGCGTCCTGCAACAGCCCGTCAGTACCAAAGCCTGCTCAACGATCTTCGCGTCATGGGGCATCTTTATCGCGCGCTAAGGGCTCAGGAAACGCTCGAAGCGAATTTGCGGGCGTTTATCTATTGGGGCCGTCAGCGCTTGGCGGATCGGGCACGGGTTGCGGCATTCTATCGTCACCGGGTAGCCTACTACGGAAGATGCCTGACGGCGGTAAGAAAGGTCGCAAACCTGGGATCGACCCCAGGGGAATTATCATGTGTTAAAAGCATTGGCGCCGATGTCGATTCGCTCAACAGCGAACGCCAGATGGTTCTGTCGTGGCAGCCTGAACTGGCGCGACGAACCGGAACTATTGAAGGCAGCCTCCAGCCGGTTGCCACTCGCTTGAAGCATTGGGCGACGCTCGCCATCCCGGCCAGCGCGTATCTTTCCCCTGATTCGGGCGAACATCTGACGATTTCCCGCCTCGATCGCGCCTTGAGAGACGGTTCTCCCGCATCGGATTTCCAATCCCTGAAAACTTACAGGTCGATGGTTGGAAAAGTGCGAGCATCCATAAGGACGTGTGCAGGAATTGTCAGGGAACGGGAGCCAAAGCTAAAAGCGCTCGCCACCGAGATCGGTCTCATTAACAGGGCAACGAGCTCAGGCTTTCACTCTTAACATCCGCATCGCTTGCCGTGATCATGAACTCCAATCGAACGAATTCGAACAGCACCTTTGCGTCGGGTGAGGTTGTCCAACGGACCGAAAGCTCAAGTGACGCACAGCCTTTCGTCTTGGAACGGATCAGCGATCGTGCCCGGGTTATCCGCATAGAAGTGCGTTCCGGAAGCGAAGTCCACCTGATCATTCCTCGTTCCGTGAGCCGCAAGGCGGCGCGCGAATTTCTCGCCAGCCGTACCGGTTGGGTCCGTCGGCGGCTTGTCGAAATGCGGGAGCGACAGGCGAGTCTGCCACCACCACGACCTGTTCACTGGGATGGCGAGGATCGCCTTCCTGTCTTTGGAGAGGAACTTGCGCTTCGATGGGGTTCCACCAGCGTCAGGGGATGCATCGTCCGCATAGGTGACGGGGAAATCAAAGTTCTCTGTCGGCCCAACGTTTCTCGACAGGCTCGATGCAAAGCGCTGGTCAAGGCATTCCGCGAGCTCGCGCGAACCGAGTTTTCACAATTCCTCGAGAGCGAAGCGGGTGGACTCGGGGTCGACTACAAGAGACTTCGTATCGGCGATCCGAGCTCCCGCTGGGGGAGTTGTTCCCTGGCGGGCGTTATCAGTCTCAGTTGGCGCCTGGTCATGGCTCCTAGTCCGGTGCAGCGATACGTTGCCCTCCACGAACTTTGCCATCGGCGCCATTTCAATCATTCCGACCGGTTTTGGCGTTTGCTGTCCACCCGGATGCCGGGATACGCGATTCAGCGAGCATGGCTTCGTGACAACGGGGTGTCTTTGAATGCAGTGCTGCCAAGGAGTCTCTCGGGGATGGCGGCATCACAGATCGCAATGCGTCGCTAAAAAACGCTACCATTGCACCGACGAAATGTGAGTTGAGGACACGCTCAGGCGCCAAACAGACCGTATCGTTCCTGTGACGACGGGCAAAAGCAGGCAAGATAAATAAGGATGACAGACAGATACACGCCTGCCCGCGCAGGGCGCGAGTTCGGCGCTCCCCAGCTTTTGGGTCAGTAGCGTATGGGACGTCCGCTTCCCGGGTCGCCCCGGAACATCCTGCTCATCAAGTCGCATAGCGCCGGTATCGGAGATCTTTTAAGGAGTTCAGCCGCCTGGGCTGCACTCAAAAGGCGGTGGCCAGGGGCACACCTGCATCTTTTGTTCTTGAGTCGTTGGCCAGGTTATTCGAGCGAGGCACTGATCCGTGATCACTTTCTTTTGGAGAGTGCACATTTCCTCCCCATGCCGGAATCGCGCGTAGCAGGGGTTCGCGGTGTCGGGCTTTCGACCTGGCGCCGCCTTCTTCCTGAAATCAGGACGGTCGTTCAGAAGGTGACGCCTGAGCTGATCATCGATTTCGAGCCGTTTGGCATAGAGACAACGATCGCCACGTTAGCCGCACGTTGGCGGTGTCGGGCGCCGACTGTGGGTGTTGGACAAGTGCCAGGCCGCGCTATGCTGTACGATTTTGCGGGACAGGGCCTTCGCAAGTATGCTCGAAAGCGAGGTTTGGCCTGGCCGATGGACTACGCAAATCGCGATTTCGCGGCCCTTACTGCGCTCGGCATCGAACGCGAAGGAACAAGCATCGTCCTTCGGGAAACGGTTGAAGGCAGCAGTTGTCGCGCTTACTGGGAGAAGAAGCTGACACCGGGCCTGCCGTTTGTCGGGTTAAGTATCGGATGCGGGACGCCGGGCGCCGATGATAGGCGCCCTTCTCTCCCGATCCTCGTTGAGGCGCTCGGCCGTGTCGCCGAAACCTACCCATACGAGCTAATTTTAACTGGTAGTGCGGACGAGCGCCCGCTGAATGATGAGTTTGTCCGACAATGCGCGATCCATTGGCAGCGCTCGGCCCCCATCCGCAACCTTGCTGGTGAGTGCAGCTTAAGCGCGTTAACCGGAATCATCGGGCTATGTCACGTGTTTATAGCGGGGGATTCCGGCCCCTATCACATGGCCGTCGCCCTCGGCATCCCGACCCTGGCTCTCTTCAATTTTCCGTACCCTCCTGCTTACCATGATACTTCTGGCCTCGTGATCCAGATTGCCGGCGACGCGGCTATAACGGCTGATAACATCTGCAAGCTGCTTGCCCGGCATGCGGCGGAATACCACAGGTGAACCGCCGTGTTCCAGACGGGCTAGTTTTTGCGCTGTACGCGCTCCCGATCTTTTTCTTCCCGCTGAGCACGGCCGGAGCGAGCATCTCGCTGGCACTGTTTGGCGTGGTGTACCTGGCCAGCGGGTACTGGCGGCGCTGGAGGGTCCTATGGCAGCGTCCTTGGGCGCTGCCGCTGGCGCTGCTGATTGCCTGGACCCTGATCGGCCTCCTCTGGACCGAGGACCTGCACGCCGGTTTCAAGTATGCCGGAGCCGTGACCTACGGTCTTCTTGCCTTCGCCGGCGCGACGCTGCCGTGGAGAGAGGACTGGCTGCGTCTGTTTATCCGCCTCTTCCTCATGGGCCTTTTGATCAACGCAATCCTGGCCGCGTTGATCACCTGGAGGGTTGTGCCCTGGCATTACCGGCCGCACTGGCCGTATGTCGGGTTTGCCAACCACATGTGGTGGACGATGGCGTTGACACACGCCTTGATCTGGCTGCTGTGGGATATGCAGCGGCGCTGGAATTATTCGTTGCGGATCAACCTCGTGCTTGCCGCGGTGTTTTTTGCGGAACTGATCCTGTCGCCGGGCCGCTCCGGCCAGGTACTGTTCGTGATCCTAATCCCTCTCGCCGTGTGGTTCCTGTACCGAGGGCGCTGGCGGTACTGGGCGCTCGGCCTCACCGCAGTCCTGATGATCGCGATGGCAGCGTCGCCGGTGGTGCAATCACGTGCTCGGCTCGGGATCTCAAATTTAAGACAGTTTGTCGAAAACCCGACGAGCACCACCACGAGTTGGGGCATTCGCCTAGCCGAAATGTGGGCTGGCTTGAAGATGATTGAGGAACATCCCCTGCTCGGCGTCGGAACGGGCGACTTTCGGGTGACCATGGCGCGCCTGCAGCGCCAGCACAAGGTCACGGAAACTCCGGGGTTTTTTCCAAATGATGCGGGAGCCAACAGTTACATTACCGAAGCCGCCGTGCTGGGGTTGCCAGGTCTTGCGCTGCTGCTTTGGTTTCTTACGGCGCTGACGCGGGAAATCTGGCGCGTGCGTTTTACGCCCCACGGCTGGTTTGCGCTCGGCTATCTGCTCATATTCTGGATAGGAGGAATCTATAACGCGCTGATCTGGGGCTTTGCCGACGCAATCAGCATCGCCATTTTCGCGGGTCTTCCGCTAAACCAAACCATGCAAAGGCTTACCAAAAGTGAACCGCCGGACACAAGGCCGGCTGCCGATTCAAGGTACCGATGCGATCACCGCGGAAACGCAGAATTCGATACACAGGCAAATGACGCGCAATGAAGTGAGAATGCCGAAGTATCCAAAAAATAATGCCGGTCATACGGGAGGCCGGACGAGGGTGGATAATCGACCCGCGGGCACCAAGTTCCTGACAGCTTGCTGCCGAAGCACTGCCCACCCCGAAACCAAATGCACCGATTGCTCGAGGTCATTGCGGATGGATCAATGGCAGGACTATATTGAAGAGCAAACCCAGTAACACAACGCACCACCATTGAGTGGCCACTTTTCAGTGAGGAGAACACTGGATGACGAAACACCGACAAGCCCTCGATACCGTTCGAGTCAAGGATTACATGACGACCGAGCTGATCACCTTTGATCCGGACATGGACGTCTTGCATGCCGTCAACGCGCTGGTGAAGAATCACATCACCTCGGGGCCGGTTGTCAAAAACGATCAGCTCGTCGGCATATTGTCGGAACGTGACTGCCTGGGAATCGTCTTTGCCGCTGCTCATCACAGTTCATCTGCGGGTCCGGTGCGTCAGTACATGAATCCGGATGTGCAGACGGTGACGCCTGATTCCAGTCTGATGCAGCTCATCAACCTGTTTGAGACCAACACCTGTCGTCGCTACCCGGTTGTGGACAACGGCAAATTGGTGGGGGTCATTTCCCGGTCAGATATCATGCGCGCCATCAACAACTTGTTCTGACGGACGCCTCTGTAAAAGATGCCTGGGAACTGCGCAGCTGATTGGTTTTTTTCAGGTGTATCAGCAGCAGGGAAATAGCGGCGGGGGTTACCCCTGAGATGCGCTCGGCTTGCCCGATCGTATCCGGGCGGGCCGCCTTGAGTTTCTGGCGTACCTCGTTGGACAGCCCTGGGACCTCCTCGTAGTCCAGATCGACCGGTAGCGGCGCTCCGGAGTAACGGTTTCTATACGCGATCTCTGCTCGTTGCCGTTCGATATATCCACCGTAACGCGCCTGGATTTCCACCTGTTCAGCGACTGTTTCATCGATATCATCGATAGTCACGCCAATCTCGCGGAGCGTTTCATAGCACGCATTCGGACGGCGGAGCAAGTCCAGCGCGGACAGTCCGCTATCCGGATGGACCGATCCAAATAGCCCGATGAAATCGGGACTGCTAAGCTGATCGTTCCTGATGCGGCAGGAACGAAGGCGTGTCTGCTCGCGCTCGATAGCCTCCCGCTTTTCGCAAAAGACTTCCCATCGCTGGTCATCCACCAAACCGAGTTCCCGGCCAGTGGCCGTCAACCGGAGATCAGCATTGTCCTCCCTTAGCATCAACCGATGTTCGGCTCGCGAGGTAAACATGCGATACGGTTCACTGGTTCCGCGAGTGGTCAGGTCATCGATAAGGACGCCGATATATGCCTCATCCCGGCCGGGCATCCATGGAGATTGGCTACGCGTCACGCGAGCTGCATTGATGCCCGCAACCAAACCTTGTGCTGCCGCTTCTTCATAGCCGGTGGTCCCGTTGATTTGGCCGGCAAAAAACAGACCGCGTACAGCTCGTGTTTCCAAACTGAGGTGCAGATCACGCGGATCGAAATAGTCGTATTCGATGGCGTAGCCCGGTCGGGTAATGCGTGCATGTTCGAACCCCTTGATGCTTCGAACAAACGCTTCCTGAACATCGTAAGGCAAAGAAGTCGAAATGCCATTCGGATAGACTTCGCAGGTATCGAGACCCTCGGGTTCGACAAAGATCTGGTGTGATTGCTTTTCAGCGAACCGCGCGACCTTGTCTTCCACGCTCGGGCAGTATCGTGGGCCGATTCCCGCGATCAGGCCTGTAAACATCGGGCTGCGATCAAAAGCCGAGCGGATAATTTTGTGGGTCTGTTCGTTTGTTTGGGTAATCCAGCAGGAGACTTGCCGGGGGTGCTGCAAGGAGGAACCGAGGAAGGAGAATACCGGTACCGGCGTGTCGCCCGCCTGCTCCGTCAAGTCCGAAAAATTGATGCTTCGGCTGTCAATGCGTGGGGGTGTTCCCGTCTTGAGCCGCCCTGTCCGGGGCATCAGCTCGCGCAGTCGGTGGGCCAACGGCAATGAAGGTGGGTCTCCTGCGCGGCCGCCGGCCCGGGCTTGCAGCCCAACGTGGATCTTCCCGCCAAGAAAAGTCCCGACCGTGAGTACGACCGCGCTAGCCCGGATATGCAAGCCAATCCGCGTCAGGATGCCGCCGATCCGATCGCCTTCAATGGTCAGATCAACCACCTCGTCCTGAAAAATGACAAGCTTCTGCTCGCGTTCCAGAAATCGCCGCACGGCCTGACGGTAAAGCGCGCGATCAGCTTGTGCTCGTGTGGCGCGGACTGCGGCCCCCTTGGACGCATTGAGTCTGCGGAACTGGATACCGGCAAGGTCGGCCGCCTTCGCCATGACGCCGCCCAGTGCGTCGATTTCTCGGACAAGGTGACCCTTTCCAATGCCGCCGATTGCGGGGTTGCACGACATCTGCCCAAGCGTTTCGATGCTCTGTGTCACCAGAAGCGTGCGCGCACCACTGCGTGCAGCCGCCGCGGCGGCTTCCGTTCCCGCATGACCACCACCGATAACGATTACGTCAAACTCTTTTTCGCTCATTAAGCGACTATACACGGTCTTACGCCGTCTCCAGCCTGTTCCCCGATGCTCGAGTCGGTCGATGAGTAGGATTGCCACTGCAAAGCTGCCAGGGTCCGCTGGAAGAAGGCTTTTGGAAAGGGGCTGGAAGACGGGGGCCGCCGAACAAGCCCGCGATCGGATGACCGGCATGGCAGCTGGATATCTGAACGCCATCGATGGACCGGTCACCGGTTGGGGGGTGACTGCAAACGCAGCGCCAGCGTCTTGGCGATAACGAGCATCCGCCGGTAGCTGGACATCTCCCCCTCGTCTGGATGCCCTGCGGCCGCCATCGTGCCATCGACCTTGTAGTAACCGCCGATCACCAGCGTCGGCACGGAGAGCACCCCGTCAAGTGCGGCAAGCCGGTCCGCCCGGCGCACAGCGTGCCGGACCTGAATACTTGCCGCGGCCCGGTCGAACTGCCGTGTGCGGATCCCCGAAACGTCGATGTAGAGTCTGCGGATCTCCCGGAGCGTTCCCATCGGTTTATGTTCGACGTGAATGGCGTTGAAGAGGGCTCGGTGTGTTTCCGGAAGAATCCCGAGAAAATGTGCAATGTAATATGCCTTCTGGCCTACGACACCGGTTAGCCGTCCCAGTGCGTCGGGCACGCGCTCGAACTCGATGCTATCGGGCAACTGTTTCGCCCAGCGAGAAATCAGTGGATCCAACCGAAAACAATGCGGGCAGCCGTACCAGAAGAATTCCTGCACTGTGATCGGATGTCCTGGTTCGGGCTGACTCGCGTCAGGAATCACCTCGTACTGGATGTCCGGCTGGAGTTTCACCGCCCACGCTTGGCCGGTGCAGGCAATAAGCAGCATTGCGACGAGGTACTTCCATGTTGCGCGCATCGTGGTCAGGTCTCGCTTGTGAAAGTTGGATGTGCTGCCTCCACTGACACATGTCTGACGGGTAGTAGTCACAGGACTTCGCAGTCAATGCGCCGGTTAAGCTCTCATCCATCACGATTTGCCTGATGGAGGGTTCGGCGGCAAGGTATGGCTGTTTCGGATCCCGTTCATGAGGGAGAGGCTCTGAAGCCTCCGGCGGGAGCCAGCCGGCATCGTTATCCTTCAGGCAATCTTCATAATAGGCAACCTGACAAATTCTACACTAAGCTTCGCAACCGAAATGCCAGAAACAAATCCGTTCAGAGGGAGCAGATTTCTTCTTTCTGTTGCCCGTCTCGGTCAACTGCCTGACGATCGTCAGGCTGAGGTCGCATTTTCCGGCCGCTCGAATTCGGGCAAGTCTACCGCGCTGAACGCCCTTTGCGATGTACGCACTCTAGCCCGGGTCAGCAAAACCCCGGGGCGAACCCAATTTATCAATCTGTTCGAGGTCCCTCAGGGAGGGCGTCTTGTTGATCTTCCGGGTTACGGTTACGCGCGCGTCTCCGAATCTACGCGCCGGCAATGGGACGGGCTCGTCGGTGGTTACATTAAAAGTCGGGCGAACCTGCAGGCATTGGTCTTGATCATGGATGTCCGGCGTCCACTGACGTCGCTTGACCAGGAAATGCTCTCCTGGGTACATGCCCGCCACAAACCGGTTCACATCTTGTTGACCAAAGCGGACAAGCTCAGCAAAAGCGCTGCGCAGTTGGTGCTCACCGAAGTCCGTCGCAGCTTGGTTCGACCGGGCAGCGAGGTATCTGTTCAGCTTTTTTCCGGACCAAAAAAAATCGGTCTTTCCGATGCCCGGGCAGCAGTGGCGGAAAAGCTCGGTCTGGAGAAGTAGTAATCGAGAGAATCTCGCGATCGATCGGTCCCCGCTTTTTGCTCTTTCCGTGGACTTGGAAGCGTTGGCAGTCGCTACGCCAAGAATTCAGCGTGGCCGCTCTCTGTAGCGCTACTTCAGGGTCGGTTCTGGCGGCGGTGCAAACAGACAGGCTGCGTAGTGGCGCGGCCAGGGGCCGGTCCTCCGCAGATGAGGCAGTTCCCGAACGCAAATCGCATCTGCGATCGGACAGCGGGGGTGAAAAACGCACCCGATAGGCGGAACACCGGGGTCCGGCTGGCCGCCCGCCAACCGTAAGCGGGGTTGGCCATCTTCAAAAGCCGGCGTGGCTTCCAATACTGCACGGGTATAGGGATGGGCCGGCATCCCGTAGACGCCTTCGGCCTCACCCTGTTCCAGTATGCGACCCAGGTACATCGAGACGAGACGATCGCTCACCGGTGCCGCCACACCGGGCTGCGCGGTCAAAAAAAGCATGGCTGCGTTGATCCCCTTTTTCAGTGTCCACAGAAGATCGAGGATTTCCGCCGACTCATCCCACGTCAATCCGGCGGTGGGCTCATCGCAAATAATGATGCTTGGTTCGCGGGCGAGTGCCGTGGCGATTCGAATGCGAACCACCTCCGGCAAGGAAAAAGAAGCCCAGGGGCGTCCGAGGTCGTCGACGCCGAGACCGACCTGCCTCAACAACGTTGACGCTCTGCTGTGCCGCTTCTCGGCGTTCCAATCTGGAAACAATCGCCCAAAAAGCGCATCAAACAGGCGTTCCAGTCGCGCTTTGGGACGAACCCGTTCCGGCAAATCAGAACCAATCAAGCACAGCTGGCGTCGTTGGGCGGTTACACCGTCCGGACCCAACAGTTCCCGCCCTTCGAATCGGACGCTGCCGGATGACGCCGACTGAATTCCAGCCAGCGTCCGGGCCAGGGTCGTTTTTCCGCACCCCGATTCGCCGATGACGCTGACCGTTTCTCCACGCGCCAGATCAAGGTCCAGGTTCTCGATAATGTGAAGTGCCCTTGGACCTGCGCTCCGCGTTAGTCTTCGGCGGGGAAGGATTACGCGCAGGCGTCTCACCGAAAGCAATGGACTCGCGGACGCCGAAGCTGGTGTTTGTTTCATCGCGGGATATCAGAATGCCGGGAACCCGCCCGGATCGGATTCAACCAAGCGGATCCACACGCCGAGAGATGACATCGCGGCAAATCTGCTGGCATGCATTATGCAGCAACAGGCGATTCGCAGCATCTAGGGAACGAGACGACGCCCCTCAAGCCGGCGGAATGTCTTCAATGTGTCGTCAAAAGGCCGCGTTAAATGCGGTCCACTTCGGCCGGCTGTCAGGATACCTCTTCTGCTTCACGCTGACTGCGCTGCTGTAGCCGCCATAATCGTGCGTAGACGCCGTCCATTGCCAAAAGCGTCTGATGGCTACCGCGCTCGACGATGTGGCCGTCCTCCAAAACCAGAATTTCGTCGGAGTCCGTCACCGTCGATAGCCTATGAGCGATGGTCAGCGTCGTTCGGTGCTCAGTGGCATCCCTCAATGCTTCAAGTATCGCGGCCTCGGAGGCCGAATCAAGCGAAGAAGTGGCTTCGTCAAGGATCAGAATGGGTGGATTTTTGAGAACAGCGCGCGCGATGGCGATACGCTGCTTCTCGCCGCCCGAGAGTTTGAGGCCTCGTTCACCTACGTGGGTATCGTATCGCAGCGGCAGTTTGTCTATAAACGCAGTCAGGTGGGCGACCTCTGCCGCCCTTTCCACCTCCGCGCGACCGGCGTCTGGTCGGCCATAGGCGATGTTGTAATAGATGCTGTCGTTGAACAACACCGTATCTTGAGGAACGACGCCTATGTGGGCGCGCAAACTCCTTTGAGTCAGTTGTCTGACGTCGTAACCGGCGACGCGGACACAGCCGCCCTGTACGTCATAGAAACGGAAGAGAAGCCGCGCCAGCGTTGACTTGCCGGCGCCACTCGATCCGACTACCGCCACCTTCTTGCCGGCAGGAACCGCAAAGCTCACATCATGAAGGATTTCCCGCTGGCCTTGGTAGGCAAAACTCACGTTTTCAAAGCGCACATCCGCTGTTGAAACCGCTAGGGTATGCCCGTCGGTTACGTCCGCAACCACCGGTGATGCCTCAAGAAGCCCGAACATGCGTTGCATATCGGTAACTGCCCGCCTGACCTCCCGGTATACGAAGCCGAGAAAATTAAGCGGAAGAAACAGCTGCACCATGAAGGCGTTGACCGCGACGAAGTCGCCGACGGTCATGCGTCCCTCGTCCACGCGCAGCGCCGCGAGCCCCATCATCATGGTGATGCCGCCGGCGACGATGATTGCCTGTCCCACGTTCAGCGCTGCCAATGACACTCTATTCTGTGCGGACGCACGCTCCCAGTCTCGCAGGCTTTTGTCGTACCGTTCAGCCTCAAACGCCTCATTGCCGAAATATTTCACGGTTTCGTAGTTGATCAGGGCATCAACGGCTCGAGCGTTCGCGCTGGAATCCAGTTGGTTCAGGCGCCGAACATACTGGATCCGCCATTCCGTTACCCAGACGGAAAAGGCGATATATGCAAGGACTGCGCCAAACGCGATGAGTGCAAACCGCCAGTCGTATTTCTCCCATAGGATGGCAGCCACCAGAACGATCTCGAGCATGGTGGGAAAAATATTGAAAAGCAGGAAACGCAGAAGGAAACGGATTCCTTCAATGCCCCTTTCGATATCGCGCGACAGCGCACCCGTGCGTCTCGACAGGTGGAAATCCAGATCCAGACCATGCAGATGATGAAATACGCGGAGCGCCGATCGCCGCATGGCACGCTCAGTTACCCTGCCAAATGCGACATCCCGGAGTTCGCCCGCAAGCACGTTAAGGAAGCGCAATCCGCCATACGCGGCCAGCAGACCCAAGGGGACGGCTACCATCGACGCGTGACTTAGCGAATCAACGAGGTGTTTGAGCACGAGGGGAAGCGCCACGCCCGCTAACTTGGCGCCGATCAGAAAGCCAAGGGCAAGCAGCACGCGACCGGGAAACTCGGCCAGGTGCGGAATCAGGATGAGGAGTGCCCGCGCGCGGCTGATGGGCGGGACTTTACCGGTGTCGATCGGGTCGGTGGAGCCTAGGCCACGCATGCGAGCCATTGTTGCCCGAATGAGGTTATCCGCTCAAGGCGGCCTTGAACCCCGCGAAGGCCTTGTTGGGCAGCACGCCGGGGTGAGCTCTGAGATACTCTCACCAATTTCGGCTTCCTTCCGACATAGATGCGCATACTAATCGTCAAGACTTCGTCCCTCGGAGATCTCGTTCATACCCTGCCCGCCCTAACGGATGCCACAACCTCGCGCAGCGATCTCCTCGTCGACTGGGTGACCGAGGCTGTATTTTCGGAGATACCGGGATGGCATCCTGCGGTCAGTCGTGTCATCGCGTGCGACCTGAGAGGATGGCGGAGGCACCCGCTTCGTATGTTGGCCGCCAAAAGCCGGTCCCGATTTGTCCGGGAACTCAGATCCTTTCCGTATGATCTGATCATTGATGCGCAAGGTCTTCTGAAAAGCGCCTGGCTGGCGCAACGTGCCGTCGGCCCGATCGCTGGACCCGATGGTCGCGGTGCGCGCGAGCCGCTGGCTGCCTTATTCTACCGCTATCGCTACGCGGTGCCGCCGCGTTCGCATGCGCATGCGATCGAGCGCAACCGCAAATTGTTTGCGCAAGCGCTTGGTTATCGGTTGCCGGCAACACCGCCGAGCGCTGGGCTGGATCCCGGCCGGTTCACCAGACCGGATCGGCCTCGGCCTTATGCGATGCTGTTGCACGGTACGAGTTGGCCGACCAAACGATGGCCGGAAGCACAGTGGACGTCGGTCGGACAGTGGTTGCGCGAACGTGGTATCGATCCGTTGTTGCCTTGGGGGTCAAGCGCTGAAAGGGAGAGCGCCGAGCGCATCGCCCGGGCCGGCGGCGGCGAAGTTCTCCCTTTTCAGACTCTGACTGATCTGGCAGGTCTGCTGGTGCACGCCAGGTGCTTCGTGGGTTTAGACACCGGGCTGGCTCACGTCGGTGCTGCCCTGGGTACTCGTGGCGTAACGCTCTACGGCCCCACCTTGCCGCATCTGACAGGGACGCTTGGCCCCCGGCAGGTCCATTTGACTTCCGGAGACCCTTCGACAGTCAATCGCGCTCGTCCGACCACGGTTGACGTAGCTAGGGTTCTGAACTCGCTTAGATCATGGGTCTGAACGTGACCGGCCGCGCGCCAGCTTCCACAGCTTCAGATAACGGTAGTAAGTGCCGTGTCCAACGTAAAGCGCCAGAGCAAGGCCGGCTCGACCATCTAGGAAACCGCCACGCAGGATGTAGGTGCGGATGCATGCCCAGAATCCGCGTGCGAGCGCCTTACCGGGCGTCGATCGACGGCCGCGCGAGAATGCCATCTCCGCTCCCAGACTGGAGTATCGGTTGAGTTTATCCAGAGCCTGCTCGTAACTGTCATAGGTGTAATGCAGAAACGGCTCGTTCAGGGTTGCGACTGGACCGTCCACGATAAGGCGCTCATGCACCTGATCGTCGGAGAATCGCGCTGTACCGTTGCGGAATAGGCGGGTTACCCGATCCGGCCACCATCCGCCATGACGCATCCACTGACCGCAAAAATTTGATCGGCGCGGAATCGAGAACGCGGCAAATTCTCCCGGCGAGGCCAAGCGTTCGGCAATTTCATCTCTAAGGGCCGGCGAAACCACCTCGTCGGCATCGATCGATAAGATCCATCCACCCCCCGCTGCGGCAATTGCACGGTTCTTTTGCGGGCCAAAGCCGTACCATTGGCTTTCATGGATGACTCGCGCGCCGAATTCCGCGCAGATGGCGCAGGTACTATCGGAGCTGCCTCCATCGACGACGACAATCTCGTCGCACCAGCTGATGCTTTGCAGGCATTCCCGCAGGTGCGTTTCAGCATCCTTGGTGATAAGGACCGCCGAGATCCGGATTGGCGCGCGTTCAGCAGTCATAGGGATCCGGCCGTCCGGGGGGACCATCCTTGAAACGGCGATGCACCCAGAAGTACTGTTCTGGCACGACGCGGATCGCGTCTTCCAACAGGGCATTGATCCGCCGTGCGTCGGCAGACTCATCCCCGCTTGGGAAATTGTCGAGTGCGGGCATGAATTCGATGTGATATCGACCGTTTATGCGCCGTGGGAAATAAGGGACGACCCGGGCACGTCCCATTCGGGCCAACCGCGACGTGGCGGTCAACGTACGGGCGGGCTGTCCGAAAAAATCCACAAACCGGGTATTGGCAACTTCCAGTGCCTGATCGGGTGCATACCAGACCCAGTCCCCGCGCCGCAACGTTTGCACTATTTGCCGGAGTTCTTCCTTCGGCAGCGCAGGTCTCCCAACCCGTGAATCGCGGAGGCGCCGCATCCAGTAATCGGCGAAGAGATTGTCAGCCCGCCGATACATTCCGTGAAAGCGGGCCCCGGCAAGATGTGCCAGACGGCATCCGAGTTCCATGGTTGTAAAGTGCCCGCTGAGCAATAACGTGCCGCAGCCCGAAGCTTCGGCAGCCCGGACATGTTCGACTCCCTCAAACGTTGTCACCTTTCGAAGCCTGCGATCCGAAGCAAACCATGCCAAGGCGACTTCGAAAAAGCCGATCCCCAGAGCCCGAAAGTGTGCGCGGGCCAGCCGACGCCTCGCGCCTTTTTCCAAGTCCGGAAAGCACAATCGCAGGTTGGTGCGGACAATCCGACGCCGCTCCGGCGAAAGTGCATGAAATAGGTCGCCGAGGGCGCTTCCGAACACCCGCATCAATGGCATGGGCAGGCACGCGAGCAGCCACATCAGGCCGAGCCCTACCCACGCGGGCCACCAGCGCGGTGATCGCAGGGCGCGCGGTATCGGCTCTATTGGCAACGACGAAACATCCTCTGGCATGCGCGCAGTTTACCTTCGCCGAAGAAATCATTGCGCTGGAGCCTCGTGCTTGCCATGCTGAAACAGTGCGAATTTTATATAACAGCCTCCTGTACCTGATCGGTCCGCTCATCTTTATTCGTCTATGGTGGCGGGGTCGCCGGCAGCCGGAATACCGCAAGCGGCTTGGCGAACGGCTTGGGTTCGTGTCAGAGCCCGCGGGGTCCGTGGCTATCTGGGTACATGCCGTATCGGTCGGTGAGTCGATTTCCGCCATCGCTTTGATCGAAGCGCTCCTCGCGCGCAACGAGGGCAGCCGGATCTGGGTTACCACCACAACCCCGACTGGTTCGGAGCGAATCGGTGCCGCCTTGGGCGATCGCGTACTGCACAGCTATGCCCCGTATGACTGGCCCGGGTCCGTGACACGATTTCTCCGAAAAGTCCGCCCGGCAAAAATCGTGGTAATGGAAACGGAGATCTGGCCCAACCTGTTCCGCGCCGCCGCGCGAAACGGGATCCCGCTTGTGATCGCCAATGCGCGCCTGTCCCCGCGGTCTTGTCGTGGTTACCGGCGTATCCGCGGTGCCATGCGTAGCGTCTTGGCCGATTGCCGGATCATCGTAGCGCAGTCCAGGTCCGACGCAACGCGGTTTGTCGAACTCGGGGCCCAGCATGTTGAGACGATGGGCAACCTGAAATTCGACCTTGGCGTGCCCGAGGCGCAGGTCGAGGCAGGTCATCGGCTTCGGCGGGCGCTTGCCGACGCCCGGCCGGTCTGGGTCGCGGCCAGTACCCACGAAGGAGAAGAGGACGCGGTTCTGACTGCTCATCGTGCGATCCTGGATCACACGCCGGACGCAATGCTGGTTCTTGTGCCCCGCCATCCCCAGCGTTTCTCGTCTGTCTGGTCGCTGTTGAAGCAACGAGGATTTCAGAGTGCGCGACGCAGCGAGACGCTCGGCGATCATTCCACAGGGGTGCAGGTTTATCTCGGTGACAGCATGGGGGAGATGTATACCTATCTGGCCACTGCCGATGTAGCTTTCGTCGGCGGAAGCCTTGTTGCCGTTGGTGGCCATAATGTGCTGGAACCGGCGGCCCTTGGGCTGCCGGTACTTTTCGGGCCTTACATGCATAATTTCGAAGAAGCGCGCGCGCTGCTGGTGCAAGCGGGTGCCGCTCTCCAGGTAAACGACGGCCATGAGCTGACTATCGCAGTCGGGCGACTTCTGTCCGATCCTGCGTTGCGGGCAAAACTCGGTGCGGCTGGTCGTGAGAGCGTTGAAAAGAACCGCGGAGCCCTGGAACGGCTGCTGCGGACACTCGATGAACTTTAACATCGAGGACGGCCATCATTCGTTGGCGGCACCTGCCCGCGGTATGCTAACGACCCCAACCCTCTCTAGACTAGCCCTGTCTTCCCGATGGGCTTGCGTTTGACGACCCTCGATGGGCGCGGTGCAAAGTGTCCATGGTGTAAAGCGCCAGGGCGCTCCAGATCAGAAAGAACCCGAAAAGCCTGGATTGGTTGAACGGTTCGCCATAAATAAAGATGCCGAGCAGCAGCTGCGTCGTCGGCTGCAGATATTGAATCAGGCCGACGGTCGAATAGCGGATCTGCCGGGCTCCGTAGGAAAATAGGGTCAGGGGAACGGCGGTCACCAGCCCGGCTCCGACCAGAAGCAGGTCGGTTTCTAAGTCGCGGGTCCCGAACGCGCCACGGCCGGTTGCTCCGATGCTTGCGAGGTAAAGGATGCCAATCGGCGCCAGCAACAGGGTTTCGGTCGCCAGGCCGGCTACCGCATCGACCGCGGCAGTCTTGCGGATCAAGCCATAACCGCTGAATGCAGCGGCCAATCCTAAAGCAATCCACGGTGGTGAGCCCTGCTGCACCGTTAGCCACAGGACGCCCATCGAGGCCAGGGCCACGGCGACCCATCGTACCCGGCTCAGTCGTTCCTTCAGTACCGTAACACCCAAAAGGACATTGGCGAGGGGACTTATGAAGTACCCGAGGCTTGCCGCCACAATATGATTGTGCAGCACGGCCCATACGTAGATCAGCCAGGTTCCGCTGATCAGCATCGCGCTTCCGCTCAAACGCAGTCGCACGTTGCGACTACGTAACGCGTTGCGCAGGGCCGGAAGCCGGTGCGTCAAGGCCAGCCACGCCACTGCAAAGAAGCAACACCAAACCAGGCGATGTGCCACGATCTGAAGAGCTGGAACTGTCGCCAACAGCTTCAGATATACGGGCAGCAGACCCCAGATAAGGAATGCTCCCAGAACGGCCCAGAATCCACGGTTCATAGATGGCTGCCAATCACTGTGATGTAGCGCTACAACGGGGGCGGGAAGTGTAGCGTAGTAAGCGGACCGGCCGGGGCACACGCAGAACGTGCATACAATTCGCCCGAAGGCGGGCTGCCCGACGGGAAGTGGGGACCCGGTCACCGCGGGGCCGCAGCATGAAACAAATCTCGGAAGCTGGGTAAACTAGTCCAAGGACGGCAGGAGAGACGACGTGCATGTTCTAGTCGTGGGCGGAACCGGCTTTATCGGAAGGGCCCTTTGTCAGGCGCTGGTGACGAACGGGAATCGCGTGACCGTACTGACACGCTCCGTCGCCCGTGCAGGGCGCCGCTTGCCGGATGGCGTATCCGCTGTTGAAGGTTTTGATGGGCTGAATACCATTGATGCTGTTTACAATCTGGCAGGGGAGAATCTGGCGTCGCAACGCTGGACGTCAGCCAGAAAGCGAGTCCTTGTCGGCTCCCGGATTGATACCACGAAACGCATTCTTTCCTGGATAGAGGGCTTGGAGAAACGCCCCTCCGTGCTCATATCGGCTTCGGCGGTTGGGTACTACGGGCCGCGGGGCGAGGAGGTCGTTACCGAATCTTCCCCGCCCGGGCATGATTTCGCAGCGTCACTGTGCCGAGAATGGGAAGCGGCGGCGTGCCGCGCGGAGGCTTTGAACACGCGGGTTTGCATCGTGCGCATCGGACTGGTTCTCGGCCCGGACGGCGGCATTCTGGCGAAGATACTTCCGGGGTTCTGGCTTGGGTGCGGCGGGCCGATAGGTAGCGGCCAGCAGTGGGTGAGCTGGATCCATCGTGGTGACCTGATCCGACTGCTGCTCTGGATTCTGACGCAACCTTCGGCGCAGGGTGTCTACAATGCTACGGCACCTCGGCCGGTCACCAACGCGGAACTGGCTCGTACGTTGGGTCGGGTGCTTCGACGACCCTCACTATTCAGAATACCGGCCGTATTGCTGAAACCGATGCTGGGCGAAATGGCGGACTTGTTGCTTACCGGTCAGAAGGTGCTCCCGAAACGCGCCCAAGAAGAAGGTTTCGACTTCGAATACGCGGCGCTCGAACCCGCACTGCGACAGCTGCTCGATCGCTAGCGAAACCGGAACAGGTGGCATGGGTCAACTGCGTTAAGGGGTTGCTCCATGGCGCAACCTGGTAACAGTGCGAATTCGTCGCGCGTCAAGCCACCGAAGGCAGCGCCCAGGTCTCGTTGGCGTGGCGCAACAGGTCCGGTTCAGCGCGACACCTTAGAATAAAATTCCGTACTTCCGGCGCCCGCCAGGCATCCTGGTACGCCATCCAGGCTTCGGCAAGGGGTTGGCGCCTGAGGTCGCCCGCACAGAATGGCAAAGCGTTAAGCAGTTTGACCTTGCCATTTGGCACGATCAGCAACATGGCCTGCGGGCTGTCAAGGCGTGTTTCCAGCTCGGTGACAATGTCCCATGGGTAGATCGATAGGGCGATCTCCGGACCCGGGCCCTCGGCCCGTTGGCGAAGTGCTTCTACTGCCCGCTGCCATTCGATATCCTCGCAGGACAGATCATCCCAGTTCCTGGCGGCACGTCCTAGACGCATCAGTGGCCCCGTAACAAACGCACTGCATCCGCGGCTGCGGGCGGCATCGAAAGCTGGAACAATCTCGTGAATATTCCACCGGGTCGGAACGAATACCCATTGCGGCGGGGACCCCAAGGCTACAAGGTGGTCGACTGCCGCGAGAGCTGTGGCGAAACTCGACCCCGGCCGGACCCGTTCGTGACTTGCGGCGGTTGCCCCGTCCAATGAAATTTGAATGCAGTCAACCCCGAGCGCATGCAGTCGCGCTGCCGCTTCCCGGTCGATCAGATGCCCGTTGGTCTCAAGTTTGATCGATACGCCTGCGCCAGATAGACGCTCCAGAAGATCCCAAACATAGGGAACGCCCAGTGGTTCGCCGCCACCGAACGCAACGTAGGGAACGCCGAGATCAATAGCTTGCTGCGTGATGGCCAGCGCCTCGTCGCGTGCCAGTTCATCACGCCATGCCCGTCCAATACCGGAATCCTCGCAGCAGGCAAGACACTGCCCATCGCAGCCGTTGGTCAGCTGCCATGCAAGAAACAGCGGCGACCCGTAGTCGTTGACTGATCGACCGCTCACCCTATCTTTATGGTGAATCAGGTAAAGCGGATATACGGTTGCGCCATCACCTGCTCGGAAACGTCCTCAAGCTTTGGAGAAACCCAGATCGGCAAATCCTTGCCGCCCGTTTGTGCCCGTACTGACACGTCCTGCTCAGTTTCGCTCCGAACTTCTTCCGTCAACTCGGTCATTTGTCATCCCTCCGTCTGGAACCGCAATCCAGTCGTTTGCTTCACCATGATAGGACTCATCCACGATACCCTGATGAAGTGCAGACGTAACAGCTTTATTATGCCACGCGACACGATATTTTGCCCACACCTCCGTTAACGCCATTTGGCGCAGATCGCCACAAACATACCGCAACGCTCCTGCCACCTTAACCCATCCGTTTGGCAGAATCAGAAGCGTCGCCGGCGGCATGCTGAGAGTCCGGTTCAGGCCCTCGTTGACCGTCCAGGGGTCGCAACGGATTTCCATGACCGCGCCACTGTCCGTTCCGGTGTCTCCCGTTGCTTGGTTTGATGCAATCTGCCGCGCGAGCGCCTGCTCGAACCGGTCATACATGTCGGCGGTCGGCGCGATCCTGTGCCACAGACGTGCAGCGCGGCCGATATGCATCAGTCGGCCGGTGTTGAAACGGAAAGCGCCGAAGGACCTTGATCGCTCGATCACGGCATCAAGTTGCTCGATATTCAGTCGAGTCGGAGCAAAGGTGACCTCAAGTGGCAGTCCTGCCGCGCGCACCGCCTGGCAGGCTGCATGCGTTTTCGCCAGCGAAGACCCGGGACGCTGTCGACGGTAAATTTCCTCGGTATCGGCATCGAGGCTGATCTGGATTGAACGGATCGGCAAGCGCGCCAAGCGCTCGACGAGCGCATCATCGAGCATCTGACCGTTGGTCTCGATCTTGAGTTGAATACCGGCTTCGCCAAGCCGGTTCGCAACGGCGAGAAAATGCGGAGCGCGTAGCGGCTCGCCGCCGCAGAGCATGACGTAGCCAACTTTCGCCCCGATGATGCCATCAGCGAGGCGAAGTGCTTCCTCCGCATTCAGCTCATCGGGTAGAGCCTTTCCAGGGGCCGAATCAGTGCAGCAGTGCAGGCAGGCGAGATCACAGTCCCGCGTTAGCTGCCACGACACGAACAGCGGTGCATGCAGGCCCTCGATCCAATTGTTCATCCTTTCCCGAACCACGCGGCCTGCGCGACCGCCAATGCGAAGGCGCCGACCGCAACCAGGTAGCATGTCACTATGCTGCGGATCGCCGGAATGAACAAGCGAGGCGTCTCAAAGGTGCGGAAGGCCGTGTTTGCACTTACAAGCAGGAGCGGCACGGCGATCAGAGCCGCGAGACAGCCGGCCGGAAACCACCCGGCTGTGACACCGATGACTACCACGAGCAGTGCGGCAGCAGAAAGTCCGAGGTAGAGCCAGACGGCGCCCCGGCGGCCTAAGCGAACGACAAGATTACGTTTGCCCACCAGACGATCCTGGTGGAAATCCGGAATGGCATTTACGACCGCTAGCGCTGTGACCAAGAGCCCGGGCACGAGTGACGCCAGCGCAGCGTTCCATACGAATTTGTGGGCCAGAAGATAAACACTGCCGAGTACCAGCCAAGGACCGTAGGATAGACCGATCATCGCCTCGCCAAGACCGCGATACGCCCACCTGATTGGTGGCGCAACGTAGAATATGGCAGCGAGGCCGCCGAGAAGGGCGAACAGCAGGATCGGCCATCCTCCACGCACGGTCAAAAAAACGGCGATCGACGCCGCGCCGAGGAACCCGGAGACACCTATCCAGAGCACGGCATCTGAAATCTGCGGAAGATCCTCCGGGTTGAACACCCGGTCGGTTCCCATTCTTGCGTCGAAATATTCATTAAACGCCTCGACGCCCACGACCGCAAGGATAATACCGATCAAGCCGGTTCCAAACACCACCGCGTCAATGTGCCCGGCAATCAGGTCTGCCCAGGCCGCGCCGAGCAGATACGGCAGCAAGCCGGCATAAAGGAAGAAACGGTAGCGCACCAATCCGAACACGCGCAGAATGCGCCGGACGGCCGTGGTTGCCGCCGGAGAAGTTATCGGCGTTGTGGTCAGAGGTGAATCCACTGGTGCAGTTGCGACGTCGTGGCGGGATCCCGATCCAGATCCTCAATAAACTGGGTCACGCGCGGGTCTTCCCAGGCATGCTGAAAATTCTTCCAGACCATCGCCAAGGATTGCTGACGGAGATCGCCGCAGACAAATGGCAGTGCGTTGATCAGTTTCACCAAACCGTTTGGCAGGATGATCAGCAGCGCGGCTGGGTTCTGTTGACGGTAGCGCAGCTCCTCTAACAAGCCCATTTCGTGGTACCTGATAGCCATGCGGCCCGTATATTCGTCAGCTTTTCGGCTCAGCGTATCGAACAGAGTCGAATATTGCTCTTCCGACGGCGTCATCTTTCGCCACGTTTTGACCGCATTGCCCGTATACATTGTGCGGCCGGAATAAAAACTGAACGCACCGAGTTCATAGGCAAGATCAACTACTTTCGCTGCGTCGTCAATGCTGAACTGGCTTGGACTGTAATTGATCTCGATCGGAACGCCTGCCTTATGCAGGTTGCGGACCCCGTCGACCATGCGGTCAAAATCACCGCGCACGCGCATCCGTTGAAACGACTGGGCAGTGGCGCCATCAAGGCTGACCTGTACTGCCTTGACGCCAAGCTCCTTCAGGCGTTCGCAATTTTTTGGGTCGAGATAGTGGCCGTTCGTTTCGATCTTGAGCTCGATTCCATGGGTGCACGCATAGTCGACCATGTCAAAGAACCGCGGATGCAACATGGGCTCCCCACCGGAAAATGATAGGTACGGGACGCCAAGTTCGGCAATTTGCCGAAGCACCTCGAATACCTCGTTATCCGACAATTCATCAGAAAAAGCTTTACCAGGTCCACTTTCCTCAATGCAGTGCAGGCAGGCAAGATTGCACTCGTTCGTTACTTGCCATGCGATGTAGAGTGGTGAGCACAATGCACCCGAGAGAGCCGTATTCATCGAATCTTCTTCCCTCCCGACACCGTCGTCAGAGGTGAAGGCCACCACGCTCATGGTTGCGACTGGACGATGAGCCCTTTCGTGTGAAGCTGACCAATCAGGGAAGCGACGTCCTGCGCAATTGTGGTAGCGGGGCCGCGGAACTGGTCCTTGAGATGTTCCGCGATTGTTTCGGTCTCGTGGCCCGCGAGCAGCTCGTGCAGAATGGCTGCAGCTGTTTTATTTAGTGCGAAAACCTTCTCGCCCTGAGTTTCGAACAAGACCCCACCGAAACGCTCATCACGAAATTTTACGTAACGCGCTAGTTCCATTGGATTTCCTCAAGTAGTCAAGCCGCCGTGGTCTGGATCTCACGCCCAGAAAAAGGCTGATTTCGAGGATAACAAACATCGTTGCTTCGTGAAAGCAAAGGCGACATCCTGGTTGCAAGGTGCCGTAATTAGGAGGGCTACGGAAAGTTGGGCGGAGAACCTTTTTACGCAGATCGGGCGGATCAGGCCAACGTCGAATCTCTCCGAACGTTCGAAGCGTTTCGCTTCGCATGCCTCCGACCGTGGCGACCATGATCTTGCGTAGGCGCCCCTGGAAGCCCTTATCCGTGAGGGAGCTCGACGCATGCGTTTTTTGAATCCCGCAGACCGCGGTCTGCGGGCTCATCTAAGGCCGAGAAACCGGCATACGACAATGGATCCGGCCACCTCCGGCTGGGGGCCGGGTTCGGGTATCATGCGGCCAGAACGGCCGTGCGATCCTGCTGGTACCGGCACGAGATTGCTGATCCGGCACGATGTGGCTGCGACCCTGGTCGGCACACTTTCTTGTGGAACGTTCTGTCAAAGAACAGTTGTGGATATGCGCCGGCAGGAGACCATCGCGCTCTGGTCATCTTCGTCAATCAGGCTCCAAACCTCGCCACTACATTTCCTGTGTTATGAATAAGCCGTGATTCTTCTACGCAAAATTCGTCCTTATTAAAGCTAGGTAATGGTGTGGTGCGGGAGTCATGTTACCGATTTGGCGGGAATGGAGGGGGGGGGGATGATGAACGACTCGTTACGCGTGGCGTGCCCGAAATGCAATTCGGTCAATCGTGTCCCGGCGATTCGTTTGAATCAGGCGCCGAATTGTGGACGATGTCACGCGCCACTATTCGCGGGACACCCTGTTGATTTGGACGCAGCAGGATTTGAGGTTCATGTAAGCCGAGCCGACCTTCCGGTGCTCGTTGACTTCTGGGCGTCGTGGTGCGCGCCATGCCAGATGATGGCACCCCAATTTGTACAGGCCACGGTTCAACTCGAGCCGCAGGTTCGGCTGGCCAAGGTGGACACGGAATCCAATCCATCCTTGAGTGCCCGCTTTGGCATCCGGAGCATTCCGACACTGATCCTGTTCCAAAAAGGGGCGGAACTCGCGCGTCAGGCAGGCGCCATGACGAGCGCCGATATCGTTCGCTGGGCGCGAACTCACGGCGTCTGACCAGTGTCGCCGGCCCTATCTATCCGTTCTCCGGATTTCTTGTGAACCCGGCGTTCGCGGCAGGAGCGATGAGCCTTTCAAGCGTGTTCGTAGTCACCAATTTGTTTCGACCGCGTCGCTTTCGCCGGGTCGCATTGAACGTGAATGCTCCTAAATTGCGAAACCGCGGCATCCTGAACTGCCCTCCTCGGCCGATATGACGGCTTACACCGACCCATTGGGGCGAAGGTTTCAGTGATCGACGTAGCGGTTCAGCTGTCTGCTTGCGGTGTCGTTCCATTCAAGAATTCGGCCGGGGCGCGCCATTGAGCAAAGCCTCTGTTGGAAGGACCCCGCGCCGCGATGAAATGCACGCGGTACTGGGCAACCGTACGGCCCGATGAACGAGCGGGCGTTAAATTCATGTTCCCGAAGATTAAAGGCGTGATTGGATCGCGCTGTCTGCGGTCTCCGCGGTCTCTGCCGTTTCGGCGCCAGCCCTGTTTTCTCGTGTCCCCTGCCAAGTCAGTCGTCGTGCCCCGGGGAAACGACGGCAGTACTGATGCATGCTAAATATGCATCGATAGTAGAGAATATATATATTTTATTTATCTTGCCGCGCACCATAAAGTACACAGCACCATTTGCTTTGAAACCGTTGTTGCCATGTCCGTACAAGAACGTGCTGATATAGAGCCGATCGCCGCGCGAAATCCCGTGGCGTTCCTTCCCCGGCTTCCTTATGTCATTTATCCGCTTGTGGCGCTAGCCTGCCTGAGCGCGTATGCGTCTCCGGCCACCGCGCTTGCGGCGGGCATCGTATTGGCACTGCTGCTGGAAAATCCGTACCAGCGAATTGGCCGTCGCCTGTCGAAGTGGTTGCTGCAGGCCAGCGTAGTACTTTTAGGATTCGGGATGGACCTGAATGTGGTTCTGCGAACTGGGGAAACTGGACTCCTGTTCGCAGCCGCCACCATTACCGGTGCATTCGCTCTAGGTTATATGCTGACTCGTTGGTTCGGAATCGAGCGTCGGATAGGGGCACTCATCACCGCAGGAACGGCGATCTGCGGAGGGTCTGCCATCGCTGCGGTTGGCTCCAGCATCGATGCCCACGAAGGCGAGATGTCCGTTGCGCTCGGAACGGTTTTCATGCTCAACGCCGTTGCCCTATACCTGTTTCCACCCTTGGGTCACGCATTGGGGATGACCCAGATCCAGTTCGGAGAATGGGCGGGCATGGCCATCCACGACATCTCCTCGGTCGTTGGCGCGGCGTCCATTTACGGTTTGCCCGCTCTGCACACAGCGATCGCGGTCAAGCTATCGCGCGCTTTGTGGATCGTGCCCGTCGCAATCGTTGCGTCGATGATTCATCGCCGCAGCGCTGTCGCTGGTGATGCGGGCATGGGCGTTCGTGCACCAGTTCCGTGGTTTATCGGATTTTTCTTGCTGGCCTCGGTGGCGCGGACAATGCTCCCGCCGGTGGCCGCCGTGGCGCCGGCGATAGATACGGTAGCGGAGCGTGGGCTGACAGTGACCCTGTTCCTTATCGGCGCCAACCTGTCGAAGGCGACCCTGAAGGCGGTTGGCTGGCGACCACTGGCGATCGGTCTGCTGTTGTGGATGGTGATTAGCGTGACTTCGGCGTTCGCTGTGTTACATCTCGGCTAGCAGGCGGACAAGCATCTGGCATCAGGCACATGGCCTGATGCCAGATGCTTGTCGCGGCGATATTGAGGACTGCACGCGAATCGACATTGCGATAGCGCTCGGCGGACCATGCCCGCTCGCTCGTTGTGGGCACAGTAAAGAAGTTCAAATTAAGCGGGCGTACTCGTAAAACTTGACTGATCTAGTTAAATCCGGCGATTCCATGCGGGACGTACGGCGCTTCTAATTGGGCCCGTTCCTCAATGGTCAGGTTGAGGTCGACAGCGGCGATCGCGTCTTCTAGGTGTCCGGGCTTTGATACGCCGACAATGGGGGCTGTGACGCCAGGACTCCCCATCACCCAGGATAGCGCTGCCTGTGCGCGTGGAATGCCCCGCAACTTTGCAATGCGTGCAACCGCCTCCGCGACCTCCCGGTCCGCTTGTTCAAATCCGCTGTAAAGGGTTTTCCCGAACGCGTCGGTGTTTTGGCGGCTGGTGGTTTCATCCCAAGCGCGAGTTAGACGACCGCGCGCCAAGGGGCTCCAGGGGATCACGCCGATGCCTTCATCAACGCATAGCGGCATCATTTCCCGCTCCTCTTCTCGGTATAGAAGGTTCAAGTGGTTTTGCATTGTGACGAAGCGTGTCCATCCATTGCGCTCTGCTATGCGCAGTGCCTTCGCAAATTGCCACGCGAACATCGATGACGCACCGATATACCGCGCTTTTCCCGCCTTGACGACATCATGCAGCGCTTCCATCGTTTCTTCTATGGGTGTGTCGTAATCCCAGCGATGAATCTGGTAGAGATCCACATAGTCTGTTTTAAGCCGCTTGAGGCTGGCGTCGATCGACTGGAAAATGGCCTTTCGGGAAAGCCCGGCGATGTTCGGTCCCGTCGCAGCCCCTAATCCGTCGGGGGGGAAGCGCACCTTTGTCGCCAGTACGATTTCGTCGCGACGCCCGAATTCGTGGAGTGCACGGCCGACGATCTCCTCGGAGGTTCCCGCCGAGTAGCTGTTCGCGGTATCGAAGAAATTAATACCGCTCTCCAGAGCCTGGCGTATTAGAGGACGACTAGTCCTCTCGTCCAGTGTCCAGGGGTGTGTTCCCCGGTTTGGTACGCCGAACGTCATGCAGCCGATGCAGATTGGCGATACCTGAAGTCCGGTGTGCCCAAGGCGTTTGTAGTTCATAGGGGCCTCGATTCAAATGATGACTGCGACGCGCTTTCTGTCTCAGGAAGGTGTTTCCGGAGCCCAAATTTTATAAGGTGTGCCAATCTCGTGCAGGGGGGGGCTTTATTCACCCAAGGTTCAGGATGGGCGGTGATTTTCTGGAGGCGTACCCGCGTACGACGACAACCGTCCGACCTCGGTTGCTTGGACGCGGTATTCGGGATGACAGTGCTCGACCTGCAGGGTGGTGTGGTGAATGTGAAAACGTCTTTCCAATAGCAACTCCAGCCGCTGGCGTACAGCGTGGCACTCACCGTGGCAACGGCCCCTGTTTTTTACAAGAACATGGGCGGAAAGTGCGGGGAATCCCGACGTCACTTCCCAGACATGCAGGTCGTGCACTTCCTGTACACCCTCGTCGGAAGCCATGGCTCGCCCGATGATTTCAGGATCCAGCCCATCGGGCGCCGCTTCAAGGAAAATTCGGCCAGACCGTGTCAGGAGGCGAACCCCGGTATTTATCATCAGCGCAGAAATCAGGATTGCCGCGACAGCGTCCAGACGGTACTGGCCTGTCCAGTGGATCAGTGCGCCTGCTGCCGCCGTTGCGATGAACGCGTAGAGATCGGTAGCGAGATGCTGGAAACTACCCTCGATATTTAGGCTCTCACGATTCGCTTTTCCAAGAAACCACGTTGCCAGCAGGTTCATCGCAACACCCGCTAGCGCGGCCCAGGTTACGAGCAGTCCTTCAACGTGCGATGGCGCCGCCAGATGGCGGATGGCTTCCACCAGGAACCAGCCAGCCATCCCGACCAGCATGATGCCGTTGATCTGCGCACTAAAAATTTCCGCTCGCTTCAGGCCAAAGGTAAATTTCCCGATGGGTGGTTTTTGCGAAAGGTGCATCGCAGTCAGCGCCATGACGATTGCAAAGGCATCTGTCAGCATATGTCCCGCATCAGCAATTAGGGCGAGCGATGAGGCGATCACGCCGACTGCTGCCTCGCCCGCCATGAACACGAAAAGCAGGACGAGTGCGACGGTCAGATAGCGTTTGTCTGCATTGGGTGTGACAAGGTGGAAATGGTCATGCCCGTCGTTGCGCCCATGGCGTTCATGACCCTGGTGCGAATCCGGTGGACGGGCAGTGAAGTCCATCGCGTCAGCCCCGCGAATCGGCAACTGCGCGCTCGTGCGAAGGTGGTCTGTGCGGTTCTTCCGGGGGAATGCGTATGTTCTGGCCGACGTTTTCGCCCAGATGTGTGATCATGTCGCACAGTACGTCACGTATATGTTCATCATCAACGGCATAGAAGACCCGCTTGCCACGCCGTTCCGCGCGCATGAGCCTCGCAGCTCTCAGGATCTGCAGGTTGTGACTGGCCAGTGAAGACGACAGACCCAGACGGCTGGCAAGATCCTGAACGCAGACTGCATCGCCCAGGCACGCGTAGATGAGGCACAACCGATTGGTATCCCCGAGCACGCGGAACATCGCCGCCAGCGCCCCCGCTTGTTCCGGCGACAATTCATTGCTGATCCGCCGGGCGCGAGTTGATCGCGACAGTTTGCTGCTGTTCATCGGCATTGAAATTTAGTAAACAACGATAATTTTAACATGTGAACATATCTTTGAATGATACTCGTGTTGTCGGGATGCAGGCAAACCTGCCGGCGTTTATCGGTGTCCGGCTGGGCGCGTTAATCGTATAAGCCGATCGGCTTCCCTTTTCAAAGTATTACCACGGCTGCAGGGCGGCGAGACCGATTCCGAACGAAATAACGGCTGCTTCGGCAAGCGTTAGCTCAATCGTGGATGATTCCGATTTTGTTGCGTTGGACCCCTGAGAGGTCGCTAAACAAGTATCAGAAAGTAAGTCGTCGGCCGTTTCGGGCACCCTGCTCGAAAGGTACCGCGCAGCCAGCTAATTGCAGAAACCCCCATTTGCTGAGCGCAGATTTTTTCAAGGTACCGATATGGATCGCTGCAGTCTTTAATCTAAGGCCGCCAGCAGCTGTCTCGTTTTCGGCAGGCGTCAGCGCTTTCGGGCTGCAAGACCGGCGTCCTCCGTGGCTTCGATGGCAAGGCCGGCCCAGTCGATATCCTGACGCCCCTTAGCCAGGGACGCGGTCAGGCGTTCATGGACAAGGTTTGCCAGCGGCATAGGCATGATGGATTCCGACGCTACCTTGAGGGCCAGCCCCATGTCCTTGTGCCCGAGTCGGAGCCGGAACCCGGCCGGTTCGTACCGTTGGTTGGCGATTGTGGTGCCATAGCCCTGATAGACAGGGCAGGAAAACAGGGTTTGGCCGAAAAGTTCAGCCATTTGGGTTCTTTCCACCCCGTTTTTCTCGCCTAGCGCAAAGGCTTCGGCCATCGCTTCAATCGCCGCACCGATCAGGAAATTCCCGGCTAGCTTGACCACGTTCGCCGCCCCGGGATCCGCGCCGAAGTCCACGATCTTTGTTGCAAGAAGATCCAGAATCGGACGAAGTCGTGCCTTGGGTTTGCTTTCCCCGCTGAGGCAGATTGCCAGACGGGCTGCTGCGGCAGCATCAGGGCGGCCAAACACTGGTGCGGCGAGATAGTATTCGTCTACGGCACGATGGCGTCGTGCCAGTTCCCGACCTGTTGCCGGCGCGACAGTGCTCATGGATACATGCACGCCCCCCTTTCCGAGCCGGCCAAGCAGTCCGTTCTCGTCAAGGACTACAGTCTCAAGAGCGGCGTCGTCTGAAAGCATCGTAAAGACAATGCCTCCTTGTGCTGTGTCACCCGGTTTTTTAGCCGACGTTGCGCCTGCTTCGACCAGCGGTCGCAACCTTTCCGCGGTTCGATTGTAGACGCTGAGGGGGTATCCGGCCTTTAGCAGGTTCCCAGCCATGGGCAAGCCCATATGTCCGGTTCCGACAAATCCCAGGATAGGACGGTTCTCGGCCATCACACGTCTCCTTGCAGATCGAAAAGAGGATTTTTTGCGCCAGCGGTGGCTCCGCTGTCAGGGAAAAGGTTTCTTATCAGATGGATCACGAGCAATCGGGTTTATGGGGAGATAGGGGGCCACCGCCTGCTCCGGTTTCACGGATCACTTCAGCGATGTCGTCCAGATCACGATCAGTTAGTAGTAGCGAGCCCGCGTCGATCCAGTCGTCGATCTGACTGGCGCGCCTAGCGCCGACAATGGCAGCAGATACACTTGGCCAGGCCAGCGTCCACGCAACAGCTACCGAAGCGACAGTTGTGTGGTGTCTGGCGGCGATGGGCCGCAGCGCATCGGCCAGCCGCAAATTGCGGGTTAATTGTTCGCTGGAGAACTCCGGGCTACGTGACCGCCAGTCGTCGCGCGGCAGTTTTCGGGCACGCTTCTGACTAAAGTGGCCGGTCAACAGTCCCGATTGCATGGGGCTGTACACAATGACCCCCGTCCCGTGAGTTTGGCACCAGGGCAATTCGGCGTAAGCGGCCTCACGCCGAATTGCGGAAAGCGGAGGCTGCAGCGTGTCCACGTGTCCAATTGCTTCGGCCACTTCCAGTTGAGCGGCGCTGTGGTTTGAGAGGCCAACCGCGCGCACCTTTCCTTCGCGTTTTAGGTCCAGCAGGGTCTGCCAGTAGGTTTCCAGTGGCGTGCCGTCGCCCGACGGCCAGTGCATCTGGTAGAGATCGATCCGCTCCACGCCCAATCGACGCATAGACGCCTCGACTTCATGGCGAATGCTTGCCGGGTTGGCGATCCGTCTCGGAAGTGCGGATCGGTCACGTTCGTTCCAGACCAGGCCGCATTTTGTGAAGATGTACGGTTGTTCGTGCGGGGCAATTCCGTCGAGGGCGCGCCTGACAATTTCCTCGGAATGACCGAGGCCGTAGACTGCCGCTGTGTCAATCCAATTGATGCCGGACCGGATCGCATGCCGGATCGCGGCAACCGAGTCCTCGTCCCTTTGCTGGCCCCAGCCGGCTGCCCAATCGGGGCCACCGATGGCCCACGCGCCAAAACCCACCCGGGTGATGAGCATATCCGTGCGCCCCAAAGGATGAATCGGGAGCTGACGGACCGGGGATTTCGGCGAAGAATCCATGAGGCATTTCCTTGACTGGTTGCTGGCCCGCATGCCATCCGATATTAAGGGCCAAATGATAGCCGAATGGACTCATGTCCGACGGTTTCCTTTACCGAGCAAATGAAGTTTACTGGCCCTGAATGCGACGCGAACGGCCATTGGACACCCGATAAGCCGGTTGGCCAATGGCCGGCCAATTGTTGCCACACCGTCCGGAGCAGCTGCATTGGAAAGACTCGTTCTCATTTTGCAGGGCTTGGTCAGATCCGGTGTGCATCGGCATTGGTGTTCCAAATTACGTGGTAAATTTGGCACCTCTCTGGGATAATCGTTCAGTAGTAGCGAAAGGATGCAGCAGAGGTTAATCGATCCGTTCATTGATCGCGCTGCAGTGAAAAAAGGGTCAGGCTCGACTGGCGTTGCCCGCGACCGGTTCGACTGAATGCCGATTGCCGCCGACCTTGATTACCTGAGGCCAGCACAGGATGTCCATATTGCGGGTTCTGCGCTTACTGTGGGCCGGCTCGTTTACGGCTGCATAGTCTGCATGCACGCCAATTTGTTGTCAGAGGCGGCGCGGCTCGTCAGTCAGCGAACAAAGCAACGATAAGCCGCAATAAGCAGGAAACCGAGGGCGCATCGTCTCATCATCGAAGAAAATAAGCGTTATGGAACAGTGGGGGAAAACGGAAGACAAAAACGTCATGCGACCTCTGCGACGGCGTGTATCCGCTTGGCGTATTCGGGTTCTCCTGGCGGCCGTGGCGGTCATCCTCTTTGCCGGCAATCCCGGGCCGAGGCAGTTTGCACGGATGGTTGTTAATGAAACAGCCGCACAGCAAACGAGCGACCCCAACACGTTCTGGATCAATCTGTTCCCGTCGGTGGCGAGGGCCTTGGTTCTGGCAAATGCCCGACGCAGCAATTTCTATCTTTTCAGTATCTATCGAATTCACTATGGTGAGCGAGAAACGGCGACCTACCTCGCAGCGCTGTGGAGTATTGTGCAGATCGGGAGTGCCCAGCCGAATGACCGCCATTCTCCCGAACCGGCACGTCCCACGGGCCCGTCTTCCACCATCTAGATTACATTTTCGCAGCGGAAGGTCACGGTCCGCTTCCTGGCTTCGATGTAACCGCGGGTCTGCCCACCGTGATCCCGCTATCAGTAGCCATAGAACTCCTCAGATCGCATTGCGCGTTTCGGCACCCCGAGTTCCTTGAGCATCTCGCGCGTCGCCGCCGTCATTTCCGGAGGTCCGGCAAAATAGTAATGGGCGACTCGGGGGTCGGCCAGGTGTCGCTCAAGCAATTCCCGGCGGATAAAGCCGGTCTCGCCGATCCAGCCACGCGCCGACTTCTCTGCCTGGGACATGACGGCGATCACGTGGAATGTCGACCGCTGGCGCTCCAGTTCGTGCAGCTCATCCAGAAAAGCCGCGTCTTCCGGTCGGCGGTTTCCGTAGAATAGCCATATCGGATGAGGAAGCCGCCGTCGAACCGCATCCCGCGACATGGACAAGAAGGGCGTGATACCGATGCCTCCAGCCAGGAATACCAGCGGGCGGTCTGCATTCTCGTTCAGCACCAACGCACCGCTTGGCCCGTTAATTGAAATTTTTGCGCCGACTGGCAAGTCCTTCAAGGCCTGCTTGAACGGCGTATTGCGCAACCTGGTAACAATCATCAACTCACGGTCCTGCGGAGCACTGGCGATCGTGAACCGACGACCATCTTCCACGCTGCCGGATTCCGACGGGACTGCAACCTTGACAAGGATCGATTGGCCCGGTTTGAAGGAAAATCCTTCCGGGGTTGAGAAGTAAAACGCCATTGTGTCTTCGGCAACGAGTTCCCGCCGAACTAGCAGTACCTGTCTTTCGGTCTCGGGATCTGTGAAGCCACGGATATCGTTAAAGCTTTCCGCACACGCATGCCGCTCTCCGGCATTATCGTACCAGTAGAGTTTCCCGGGATCTTCACCACGGGCAAGCTTGTGGGAGCCGTCGCAAAATGGCTGGCTTTTCGATAGTCCACACATGCACAGGAATTTTTCTTCACCGCCGAGCAACACCTTGAACGGGCGATCCTGGCTGCGCTTTACGAGTCGTGCCATAGTGTTCTGCCTTGTTTGCGAAAAGGGTCGGCGTTCAGCTTAGCATTACATTGCCTGACGGCGTGCATGGGGTTTCGCGGTGGCCGACGGGATTCGGCATGTGGGCATACTTCCGGGGGCGGTGGAGCTGTATGCATCTTCAATATTCGTGGCCAGCAACTCCTGAGCAGGAGGCGCGGGCCGATCGCTGTTTCGGAATGCGGCGGGAAGAACCCTTATTGCTCCGGTACATTCCGTTGCAGTTCCTCCAGCCATATTCCAGGGTCCACGTCGCTTGGTGCGCGCCAGTCGCCTCGGGGCGACAGCGACCCGCCGGAACCAACTTTAGGCCCGTTCGGTAGTGCTGACCTTTTGAACTGGTTTGAAAAAAAACGCTTCAGGAAAATAGCAAGCCAGTGTTTTATTTCCCGGCGCTCGAATGCGGGAAGGTCCGGATTTGCGAGGTCGTGCGCCGACCACGCTTGTTCAGCGAGGAATGCGATCTTGCTGGGCCGGTATCCGTAACGACTGAAATAGTACAGGTTGAAATCCTGCAAAGCGTACGGCCCGACCTCGGCTTCGGCTTTCTGCAGTTCGGAATTTTGCTGCGGTACCAGCTCCGCCGACGGAGGCGCGGCAAGAATTGATGCCAGCACGGCCCTGGCATCGTCCTCCAGAACATGTGTCTCGATTATCCACTGCACCAGGTGGCGCACAAGCGTCTTGGGTACCGATGAGTTCACGCTGTAATGTGCCATCTGGTCTCCCACGCCATAGGTCGTATAGCCGAGCGCTAGCTCGGAAAGATCGCTGGTTCCGAGTACCAGACCGCGAAGGCTGTTTGCGAGTCGGAAGAGGAGCGCGGCCCGCTCCCCGGCCTGGACATTTTCGAAAACCGTATCGTAGACAGCCTGTCCGTGACTGAATGGATGATTGATATCGGCAAGCTTTTGCTGCGCGGCCGGACGGATGTCAATTTCGCAAGCGGAAACAGCAAGGGTTTTCATCAGTCGCTGGGCGCGACCGCGGGTCGCTTCACTGGTCGCAAAACCAGGGAGGGAGTAAGCATGGATGTTCGTTCGAGGTAAGGCGAGCCGGTGACAGGCACCCACGGCGACCAACAACGCGAGTGCTGAATCGAGGCCGCCTGATACGCCGATAACAACGTGTTCGATTCTCGTCGCGTCAAGACGTTGCGCAAGGCCTTGAACAAGTATTTGATAAACCTCGGCGCAACGCTCGGTCCGCTGATGCGGATCGGCCGGTACATAGGGATAGCAGTCGATGTGTCGACGAAGCGGGACTACTGACGACGTGATTTCAAGTGGTACCACGATTTCGCGCCATGGGTGATCGGACGCTGTCAAGGTTCTCGCACAATCAGCAAAGCTGGTCGTTCGTGACCTCTCTTGTGCCAGTCGATCGAGGTCGATGTCGGCGGTAATTAGCTGCGGCTCGCCCGAAAAACGATGGTTTTCAGCCAGAAGCTCCGCATTCTCGTAGATCAGGGCGTGCCCGTCCCAGGCAAGATCGTTGGTCGATTCGCCAAAGCCGGCTCCGCTGTAGAGGTACGCGCCGATGCAACGACCTGACTGCGACGCACACAGAAGGCGCCGGTAGTCGGCTTTGCCGAGGGTAATGTTGCTGGCTGATAGGTTTGCGAAGACCGTGGCACCGGCCAGCGCGGCACGGCTGCTTGGTGGTATCGGCACCCATACGTCTTCACAGATTTCCACGTGAAAAATCAGGCCGGGGCAGCCGGGTGCGTCGAAAAGGAGGTCGCTGCCGAATAATGCGTCTCCTTGACAGATCCTTATGGAGGAAAACCGCGCATGCTCTGCCGCACGGAATTGACGACCTTCATAGAATTCCCGGTACTGAGGCAAATAGGATTTCGGGATCACGCCGTATACCTGACCGCGATAAATAACTGCGGCGCAGTTGAAGAGTTGGCCATGTCGCCGCAACGGTAATCCGACAACGATGATGGGATTCAGCGATCGACTGGTTTCCACGAGCATAGCGAACGCCGACTCGGCTGCATTGAGCAGTGCATCCTGAAAAAAGAGATCGTCGTTCGAATAACCGGTGAGCCCGAGTTCGGGGAAGATCACGAGGGAAGCGTGTTGTTCCGATGCCTCGGCTGCAAGGTCGGCAGTCTGTGCCGCGTTGCGTGCCGGCGCGGCGAGGTTTACGGTTGGCGTCGCAACAGCGACCCGGCAGAAGCCGTGGGTATAAAGGGATTGGTAGGGAGTTGGCATGTCTCGCTGAATGATATCCATCGACTTGGCCTCTGCCTCATCGGTAAGCTATGCGCTTAAATGAACGTCCGGTAGTGCTTGGTGTGACGGTAATAGAATGGAATAGGTGCGAATTCTGGTGCCGGCTAATAAATAATGAAGGCAGGAAAGAAGTAATTCCGAGACCACTTCGTCGAAATTATCCTCGAGCAGACCATGCTGGCAAGCAGTGGTGCGGTGGCGCGGCTTCACTTGGTCAGGCACATAGGCTGCTGCATCCATAAGTGATCTGATCGTGTATTCGAGCTCGATTTTGGCGTGCTAGCTAAGCATGAAGGTCGTGTAGTTGAGTCGGTCGAGTATGCGATTCGTTGCGATCAGGGTAAGTATCGCAGTCAGAAGCATCGATAACGCAAAGCCGTACCCATAGAAAAATGGGCCAAGCCGAATGCTGATGTAGCTGAATGCCAGGTTGCTCAGGAACATGAACGCCATCAGCAACGCGGTTACGCGGGGGCGATCGAGGTAGTAAAGGATGTTGATCCCAGCCATGATCAGGAGTTGCAGGCCAACGCCCACCGTGTCAATCGTGAGCAATGGATAATACAGGTCCGGAATGCCTAAGAGCGCTAGAAGAGAGGAGCCTAGCGAGATCAGGAAGAGCATGGTGAAACCCTGTACCTTGATGATATCGTAAACCCCCTCTCTTGCTGTGACCGCCATCTCGGTTCGGTGGGCACGGATCGCCGATAGCGCGCCGCCGTCCCGAACCGAGTCGTAATAGCGTGAATACGCCTGAGCGAAATCGGTCTCGACGCGCAAAAGGAATACCGCCATGCCGGGAATCAGCGTCAGGTAAGCGAGAAAAATCGGGGCGTCATAGATGACGGAAGCACGCAGATCGCCAACAACTGCGTGACTCGTCCCGGGCGAAAGCCAGAAAAGGAACTTGTCGACCCAGATGCCGGCATTGAAGAACAGCCCGGTCGGCAGCAGCCATAATCGCAGCCGTCCGCGGCGAAGGAAATCGAATTCGAATAGCTGCCCGGGCGGGTATTCGGCCCAGACAAGAAGCAGCGCTCCTACGACGATGACCGCCTGCCCGACCTCGAAGCCCAGCAGCAGCCCCTCCAAACCGGCTCCAGATTTACCCAGTTGCAGGCCCATCAGCACCGCGATGCCGTACCCGAGCAGGTAAAGCAACAACAGGAGCTTGTACTGTTTAAGGCCAGATAGTAGTACGGTCAGCACCCAAACGGCACACAGGAGGTTCAGGCCGACGATCATCAGCAGGCGGTAGGCGGCGCTTGTATCGGGTAAAAGCCATAACGCCGCGGGCACCGAAAAAATCGCGAGCGGAACCCCGGTGATCAGGAAAATACCGAACAGGTTGGGCAGAACCCGTTCATACTCATGCCCGAAGAGGCGATCCGCAACGTACCGCGTATATGCGACCTGTATGCCGCCCGAGTAGATCAGGCTGAGTGCTATCAACCAGGTGACAGAGGTCTGGAACTGACTGATGAGTTGCGGCGGAATAACGATGCCCAAGCTCATGATGCCGAGGGCGAGGATTGCGAGGATCGACAGGATCCACGGGCCGGATCCGATGATGCCGGCGTAGAGATAGGCCCGAAGCAGGTTTACGTAGGTGTCTCCCCGACTTAGGCGACGGAGCTCAAATCCGATTCCGGCCATCAGTTTGATACCTCTGGTCGAGCAACCTGCTCGGCAAACAGCCGGTCGAACGCATCGAGCATGCGTGTTCGGTCGTAGTAACGCTCGACCCGATCAATGGCTGCCTTGGAGGCCAGAGCGTAATCTTCCGGGCTCGATAAAAGTCTTGCGCAGGCGGCAGCCAAACCTTGGTAGTCTGCCATGTCGACCAGGATGCCGGCCGCCCCGAGAGCCCGGTCGCTGTCTTCACGCCCGAGGATCAGTTCGGCACAGGCGCCTACATCGGTCGTTACACAGGGGATTCCCGCGGCAAAGCCTTCGAGGATCGATAGGGGAAGGCCTTCGCTAATCGAGCTGAGCACGAGCACACCGATGCGGGGCAAGAAGTCGTCGATTTGCTGAAAGCCGAAAAAGCGGAGTCCTTCCATGAGTCCGAGCGCTGCCGCAAGCTCGTGACACTCCCGGCTGTACTCCGGATCCTCATCCTCAGGCCCGACGATCCAGGCCTCGGCGTGTGGCAGCTGGTCCCGCAGGATGCGAATAGCGCGGATAAAGGTCTTGATATCCTTGATCGATACCACGCGGCCGATCAGGCATGCCACTGGCGGTATTGGGGAGCCTGCCGGCCGGCGCAACGGGGCGAATCGTGCAATCTCTACGCCGTTCGGGATAATCCGCGTCCTCCGGGTTTCGGCGCCGTCAAGTACCTGTTGCCGGCGAGCTGCCTCGAAAAGGCTAATGATCGGATCCGCTTGGAGGTAGGCCTGACGGCCGAGTATCTCGAAGAAGCGGATCCAAAGCTCCCGCAGGTAGCTCGTCTCGGTGATATCCCGTTGCAAGGCACTTCGGGTGTCGGCAATCCAATCGGCATTTAGGAGGTCGATACGCCGTTCCTTTGTGTAAATGCCGTGTTCCATCAATATGAATGGGCGGTCCTGATTTTTGGCGCCCATGATCCCCAACAATCCGGCGTAACCTGTGGAGGGACTGAAGAACAGCCGTGCTTTAGGCAGCGCCTCGGCGGCTGCGCCGACGGTCCAAATGGGGCGGTGCATGTTGCGAATCGTCCAGAAATAGTCCACGAATGAGGGTTCCGATGCACCGATTTCATAGGCCTCGGTGATGTACCTCCATGCTTCAGGGCTATAGAGAAACGCGCCTTTGCCGTAAGCTCCCTCCGGCGACAGCAGGTCATGTAGTGGCAGGGCGAGTTCCCTAGAAGAGCGGAGCTGATCATGAAATGACCGATAGCGATCCAGCGTGTCCGCGGGCAGACGGGGCGTTCTCGGTCTTTCCGGCTCCGAATCATCGAACAGATAATACGTCTTGAGTTGAGTCAGGTTGCCGGGCGGAGGGTACTGAATGTCGCCGTAGTCGACACGCCGGGAACCCAGGAACACGGCTGCAAATCGCCATTGTGGCAACCCGCTGACGAGCTCATGTACCCAACCGGAAACGCCCCCCTTGACGTACGGGTAGGTCCCCTCGAGAAGCAGGCAGATGTCACAGGTAGCCGGATCCTTTTCAAGTGTCGCCATGGCGGCTCCAGCGTTGAGCGACCGGCCCGATAACCGGTATTTCGGCTTGCAGGGCATATTTTTCCACCAACCGATGAATGCTAGGGTAATCCCGCTCTCGCCATGCCTGTTCCAAGAGCCAGGGCAACGCCCGTGCCGGCGCAGCTCCGAGCTCGAGCGCGCGCTCATAGTCTCGCGAAATATCGGCATTTTCAGCGAGCGAGCCCGACATCTGCTTCAGGCGCGCACGCAAAACGAGCAGACGGGTCGCCCACGGGAGGTTCGGGTCGGGTTCTCCAAGTCCGGCAAGCAGTCGCTCGGCGGCGTCCATATGCAGTGAGCGCAGCGTGCCTTCCACGAGCCCCAGGTACAGAAATTCGAGATGCAGTTCCGCCAAGTCAACCGCCAGCCGCGGTTCCCGCCGGTTGGTAGCCTGAAATTGCCGTTCAAGATTTACCATGTGTTCCACCACAACTTTTTCCCGCCGCCCGAGAAGGTTATGGGCAATCAGCCGCAGTGTTTCATCCGGGTGGCTAAGCGTTTCATTAAGCAGACGCGTCGTGTCTTGATCCCGTCGTGTTTCGATGGCCATCAGAGCGCGCGCTGCCTGACGACTGTCCCCGCCAGGGGCGCGTAACCTGGCCAGTGCGCCTCCGTGACCAAACTGGCCCGGCCGACTTTCCACCTCGGTGGCGAATTCCGGGCTCTTCAGCAGGTTTGGCGGCCGGCGACGCGGCGTCTTCTCCAGCAGTGGAGAGCCAAGGCCGGCGATCAGGATCAGAAGTGGGCCAAACACCGGAAACATGCCGCCTAAGGCCGTGAGCGCGACGGTGTTCGATAGGCGGTGTCCTTCACGGCGTTTCGGCAAGAGCAGTTGTGTTGCAAGCGCAAACAGGCCGCTTACTGCGAGATTGAAAAGAAGCAATTCAAGCAGGCCAGTCGTAGTCGACATGCCACCCGCAGCCCACAAGCCGGAAATGGTGGTCAGGCTGCCTTTCATTGCGTCCACTCGATCCCGCATGCGTGCAACAGTGTTGCAGGCGGCCGGTGATCTACAGGTATCTCTGAGATTCCAAGGATCCCCTTGGCCGACATTGCCCCCGGATGCTGTTCCTGAACGATGCGCTCGACGCGGTCACGGAAGCCCCGCGTTGTGGCCGTTCCCGCCATCGGTAACAGGACAAGTAATCCCGGTTCGTACGGGCCAAAAGGATCTCGCCAGTAGAGGTCAAGCCCGCGGCGAACCGCATAGATGGCATCCAGGATTGCCGGTCCATCCGCTTCGCCCTTCACAGTTCGCAAAACCATCAGCGTGGAACGCAAGCTATTCTTGCCAGGCATCCCCAGCATGGAACGCACGGCGGCCATTCCGTAAAGTCGCTGGAGCTTGATCAATTCATGAGCGAATTCGGTGGGGCAGTGGGGGAGCCGCCGCCTCAGATCCGCGGTTTCTGCTGCTGCCCAGCTTTCGTCTGCGAAATACTGAAGAATCGCGGCGGCGACAGTGAGGTTTTCCTCGGTCAACGCGAGCAACGGCAGGTCCCGTACCAGAAGCACCCCGAGGCTTTCTCCGGTGGCATCAATGATCGGGAAAACCACCCGGTAAGCGCCACCACGGGCATCAATCTGGTCTACGCTGTGGTATGCAGCCTGTTCGTTTTCCAGTGCATTGGTAAGTAGCAAGTCGTCGTGGATCAGCGGCACCATGGGCCCGAGTGCAGCGACGGGAATATCGAGCAGGCGTCCGTGTTCGCGCAGGTGGAGCGCAATGGTTTCGAATCGGCAGTACTGGGCGAGCAGCTGCAGGAGCGCGCACGCGTTTTCGCGGCCGATCCCGGTTCCGCTGCCGCCTCCAAGTGCGCGCACCTGTTCCATGGCGCCGCGGAGCGTGGTCGGTTGGGTGATGAGCGCCTCTTCGAGGCGATCGTGCGACAGGCGTGTGATGAAAAACGCACGGATGAGCGATTCGAGGCGCTGCTCCGCATAGGCCATCCGTGTGCCGTCGGCCTGCAGCCGGCGGTTCCAGCCGGATCGGAATTGTCCGGCGCAGATCGCGGCGAAGCCACCGCCGACCATCTGGATAAGCGACGGTGGGTTCATGCTCCATCCCAGATGGGATGATTCGAACATCGTGATAGCCAACGTCAGGCTGCTAATGACCGAGGCAGCCAATCCGTATCGGAGTCCGAGGAGGAGTGGCACCAGCCACAGCCACGGATACGCGGAAGCGGCCGATGGCAAAAGATGGCCCAGCCATGTAGCCAGCCACAGGGTGGCTATTGGAAACAACACGATCTCTGCCCAAATCGCCAGCTCGCGGCGTACCGTAGTTGTTGTGTCCGGTCGTGCCATTAGTCCGATCTCTAGAGTAGTTTCTTGATCGCCTTACGGAGGACTTGCTGGGAGAGGACCGCCAGACCTTCGCGTGCGTTTCCCGTGGCGGATGCCGCTCCACTCCAAATAGTTGTTCCGCTCTCCAGATCGACCAGCCGCAGCGTGAATCCTACCGCTGGCTGGCCCTCCAAGCCGATTTTATAGTGCCACTCATCAACACTACCGACCAACGCATATCGCGCGTGGTGGCCGCGGGCCCATTCCAGCGACGACTGCTGGTTTCCCGATCCACTGCCGATCGGTAACGGCGCGCTGGTTTGCTGGAAGCTGGGTGCGATCAGTACCTGCCGGACTCCGCTTGCTCCGAGCAGGGCAGCCAGTTGCTGCTGCGCGCGGTTTCCCGCATACGGCGTCGAGGTGTTGTTGACTAGCGGCAGCACGGCCCATACCGCCTGCTGGTCAGGCGCGGAGACGGCAGGCGACGTGTCAATTCGACTTGTGGCGCATCCGGTCAGAATGAGTGAAAACAGACCAAGAAACAGAAGTAGAGTGACTCTGGGTTTGGTGTTCATCGTGAGCCTCGTCAGTACAGAGGGGTAAAGTAGTAACGGTAGCTCAGCGCGACAATCAGACTGAGTCCGTTCCGGGTGCCAAGATTGTTACTGAGGTCCAGCCCCAGGGACAGGTTGTCATCCCCCGCCACGGGTGTTGAGAGACCGGTATTCAGTTCATATCCGAAGCCATTGATGCTGTTCGCGCAAACATCGGCTGCGGAGTACGGCCGCAAAAAGGCCGTATAGGTTGCCATGTACGCCATGTTAAAATGCACTCCGGCGCAGGTTTGTGCGTAGCTATCGGGCACGAAGAAGCCAGTGGTCGGTGCCTGGCTGACCGGAACCAGCACGTCGAGCTGTTGTGGGAGGTTGGCCGCGCGGCTGAAATGCGCGCCACTCACCGAGAGGTTGGCGGTCATGCCGAGTAGCGTTAGTCCCAGCCGGCGGTCCAGTTCCAGCGAAAAACGCTGGACACTTCCAAGGTCACCACCGCCTTGGGCGCGGAGCCGGCCTGCGGAAAGTGTTAGGTAAAGATTGTCGGCCGGCGTCAGCCGGAGGTTGGCATGCGCGCCAAAGCGGTCTTCGAGGGCACCGAGGGAAAGGGCAATGGTATCGGTAGGCTTAGCGCCAATGGTGACTTCAAGCGCGGTGTCGAGCCAGCGAGTCCATCGGACTGCCCAGGTAAGGCCGTAGCGTAGCCAAGTGGCCACGTTACGGCCGGTTCCGATTACCGCGTCGAGGCTGCCATGATCCAGGGTATGCCGCCAGTCGAAGACGAGAGCATGATCCGCAGTGGGCGGCGACCCAAGTTGCGCGGTGTCGATGCTTTTCTGGTATGCCGCTTCAAGATGAATTCCGAGGCGGTCGGATGGCTGCATCCAGTAATGCGCACCCAATGTCAATCCGTGCGCGAGCAGACCGTCCGCATCGGTAAACAGGTATGCGGCACCGACATCATCCGTTCCCGCCAGTGCCAGACTATCAAATTGACGCTGCAGACGGGCATCGCTTGGCTCAGCGTTCATGCCTTGCCAAGCCAGACTGATTGCAAGGGGGGTCCAGCCAAGCGTTGAAGCAGCCTCGACGCGATCGCGACGGGGCAGGTCCTGACGTCTCCGCGTCAAAAGACGGCCGAGCATCGTGCCGTTGTCGTCCGCCATCGCCGTTGACAGCTGCGCCCATGCCGGTGGTGGCTGACGATCAAAGACGTACCGCGTCCACCAGTTCGCCAGCGAATAGGCATGCTTATCGAGCGCCCAAGCAAGGACGGTTATGCGCGAATCCGGCCAGTCCGGATTCTGACTGAGCGATTTCATACGCTGTTCGGCGGGATCGCCAGGCGCCAGCGACTCGGCGAGCCTTGCCAGCGCGACGATGTCGCGCTTTCCTTGTTGGGTTTGCGATGTCGGCAGGTTTTGATGCGAAAGCAATTCGTAGGCTCGGTGCCGCATCAGCCACGCCGCTTCCGTTCGGTCTGCCTGCTCGAGGGTGTCCGCGAAGTTTACGAGCCAGAGCGGATCGTTCTTGTGCATCGGCCATAGGCGCCGAAGCCACGGCAGTGCGTGCTGCGGCTGGTCGAGTGCGCTGTAGATGGCTGCAAGGGGAGCCCAGAGGGCCGGTGCGTCGCGACCACTGCGGGCAAGTCGGCCCAGGTCTGGCTTGAGCAGGTGGACGTTACGGGTGTCAACCAGAAACCACAGGTAATCTGCGAGAAGGTTTTGGTTATTCGGGATCAAGCGCAGTGCACGCCGATAGGTGAGCAATGCTGCCCCGATGTGACCTTCGCCCTTTTGCAGGGCGGCGAGGCTCGTCCAATAGACCGGTCGCTTGAGGAATGCAGAGCGCTCATCAGGCACTACCTGCGCAAAGGCGCGACGGAGTAGTGGAAGCGCGTTCACTTGTGCCGACGCGATGTCGAGCATCGTCAAGAACAGCGTCGGGTCGTGAGTTTGCTTCCACCCCTGCTCCGCGAACCTAAAGGCCCGTTGCGGATTAGTGACCTGTTCGACATAGGTGACGCGTTCGTACAACGTGCGATTCCCCTGGCCATGATCGATCAGGATGCTTGCGGCGTGCGCTGCAAGTCGATAGCGACCGAGCATCCACGCGAGGCCGCTCAGTGTTTTCCAGTATTTGGTTTGCCGCGTGCTTGCTCGGGTTTCGGCTGCAAGGAGGGCTTGCAACGCCGAGTGCAGATGCCCTTGGACATAGTCAAGGGTGGCGATGGCCAGCATGACTTTCGGCGAAGGCCCGAATCGTTTGCGGTATCGGCGCAGCATAGCCATTTCGCTCTCAGGATCGCCAATCATTCTGTAGATAGTGGCCTGTTCCCAAAGAAGCGCCGGATTCGGGTTGTGCTCAAATTCCTGCTGTAGCTCACGAATTGCGGCATGTGGTTTGCCGATGGAAAGATAGAGCTCACTGAGGGTGTGCCGTTGCCCTGGAACGCCCAGGCCTGTGTCGAGGGTCTTCCTCAGGAGTATTGCGGCGCGCGCGTCGTCGTTAAGGGCCATTGCCAGCCGAAATGCCGGCTGCAGGTAACGCGTGTCATGCAAGCCAATGGCCAACTGGTAGAGCGCCGCCAGTGAATCCTGCGGGTGGTCGGTCCAGCCAGCTGCCTGCGCCAGTCTTTTTAACCACAGGGGATTGCGCGGTTGGGTTTGAACCGCACTCCTGGCAAGTTCGTACGCGTCCTCCGGGGCATTGGCTTTCGTGAATGCCTGCCAGGCAAGATTCCAGTCCTGGCTGTCAAATGGGCGAGTCGGTTTTGATGCAGTGTTAGCCGTTGCCGCAAAGCCTATGGAGGAATGGACCAACGCGACCACGGCAAGGAGCGCGCCTAATCTTGGATGATGCCGCTTTGGTTTTTGTCGTTTCATCGCGACATGCCGACCAGTCGCCGAGCATATTCAGCGGCGATCGCTGGTTGGTTGGCGGAAAGAGCCAGGCGGGTTAGACGGCGCCAGAGCCGCTCGTCGGGAGTGAGCCGGTTCATTTCGGACTGCGCAAATGCAAGGGCCTCGGCAGGCTTGTTTGCTGCCAGGAGCGCGTCGATCCCGTCATAGAAAGCCGTTGTGCGTACTGGTCCGCTTGCCGACTTCCGGATGACGAGGCGGTCGACGTTCGCGGCCGCACTATATCGCCCAAGAGCTAGAATAATCTTCGCTTTTTTTAGCAGTTCTTCCGGCCGCATTCTTGGTGCAAGCGCCATAAGGTCGTGGACGTACGCATCAGCCAGTGCGGGACGGCCCGCTGCATTTCGAGGTGCAGACTGGAAGGCGACTAAACGGAGTCGAAGCTGGGTGCGGGCAACCGCAAGAGGTAGCTGCGAAACTGGCTTGTTTCGCCAAGGCGCGAACGCTTCCTGGGCCAGCGGCAATTGGCCAGCGGCAAGAGCCTCGTGTACGAGCAGCAGGCGCAGCTTTTCGTTTTGTGGCTCGACGCGCACCAGCAGGCGCAGATACGCGAGCGTTGTGGCATCAGGTCGTGGATGAGTATGCAGGTTGTTTTCGATATAGGCCCTCGGGTAGAGGAAGTACATCGCGACCATGGTTCCTGCAAACAGGCCAAGGAGCAAGAGGCGCGGCGCGAAGCGTTCTCGGTAGCCAGACGAACGCGGCAGACTGTTGCCATTGTCCGCGTCGTCGGTTCGCAACGACGGCCTACGGGCGGTGTCGACCAATCGGCGGTGCTGTCCCGGCGCTTTATTGAATGCACCGAACACTGATCGTCACCTCATGCGCCTGTAGCCGGATGTGGACCTGGTTGGCAGACCGCGTGCGTCTGGCATACGGTCTCCCGTCAATTTTTACAGTACAGCCCGCCGTATTCCTAAAGCTTGCTTTCAGGGGGACAGTGCCTCGCAGCCGAAGCGTCAATGAGGTTTTTGTTCGCTGAAGTCCTTCGATCTCCCCGTTGGCGTTGGCCAGATACGGCGCGGACGGGGCTTTTGCCTGAAGCACCAGGCGAGCCTGACCGCCGGGCCCAAGATGTATATAGCGTTGGCCACCGAAGGTGTCGTAGCCTGCAATATTTACTGAACGATTGAAATCGGGATACCCTAATCTTTCCGGAACACGGATTTCCTGGTCCGCACCATAATTGCGAAGCGCAAAGCCAGCCGGAATAGCCGCGAGTCCGGCAGATTCGAATGCGGTCGCGATTTGGCTGTAGGTGGATGCAAATAGGGGAATTGATGGCTGCTTTAGGGTCCAGCGCTCGACGCCGATCAAGCTTTTTAGTGCGCACGCTCTGGTGCCGGAGTAATAGTGGTAGTAGATCTCCATCGGGGTGAGCCGGCGGGGCCGGTTTGTCATCTCGAGCGTCTGGATTACCCGGGAATACCCGCAATAGGGTGGCTTCCAGCCATCGGTGTATTCATCTTCGTTGGCGATCGGGGAATAAACCTGGAAATAAGCGCCCTTCCAGACCCCCAGCGGCGCCACGTTGGTGAGCGAAGGGTGACTTCGGGTGATGGTGCTGTTGTTTCCGTTGATGTTCGCAATTCCGTCGCGGCGTGCGATCGCAAGTACCAGCGCGTCCGGGTTTGCATCGCCTGACCACTGGATGATTTTTACGTGTTTGCCTGGGGGTGCGAGAAGGCGGTTAATGATCTCGGCCGACCCCGTGACCTCCATCTCGGGGTTAAACCGATAGCCGGGGATCGGAAGGTTATAACCGTATTTCAATCCTTCAGGGTGTTTGTCGACGCTTGTGCTATCGGTCTTCCGCGGGCTTTCTTCGATATTCAGCCCCGCGGAAAGACCGGGGCTGCGCTCCAGATCCGACCAGTCGAAGGGGTGCGAATAGGTATGCGTTCCGATTTCGACCCAAGGCAGGAGAAATATCTTCCGTGCGATGCGCTGGAGCGCTTTCACCTCCGCCGGCGGGTAAAGTCCGTCGTCGGTAAATTCAGATTCGATTACCGAGGCGCTGACCGGCAATTCAAACTTCCTGAGGACCTGATCGAGAATCACCCTGCCTGCCCGTTGATCACGAAACGCGCCGATCCAGGATTTTGAGGAAAACCCGTCTCCATCGATGATGCTGAAGAGTATCCGCTGTCCGCTGTCCGTCGTGTAGTCGAAGGCAGGGATGTTCGGGAGACGAAGCGCTGCGCGAAAAAAGCGGAAAGGATCCAGAATCCAGGCGGCCTGTAAGTCGTTGGCGCCGAGCGCGCCCTGCGGCAAACTGCGCAGGACGTACGGCGCCAGCACATAACCCCCCCATGGGGCAAGCGCTGCAGCGACTTCGTCGCGCCCCGCGACGCTGACGGTTAGCAGCGGCGTTCCCCTAGCCAATGCAAGGGGATAAAAATCGGGCGTGCTGGGAAGCAGCGGCGTTTCAAAACCAAAATAATCCCGGTCTATCCCGTTGACCTTAGCCAGGGATATCCCCGATGCCGACGGACTTTCCGAGCGAAGGCCGAGTGTGTCCAACACGCTATCGTTAGGTGGCACGCCGAATGTCCCGAGGACCGCAACCCGGATGCCGGCCCGCATCTGGCGGTGCAGCCAGGCCCAGACCTTTGACGAGTTGCGGAAATGATCCGAATTAAACCAGGTCACGATGCCGGCAATCTGTCCTGCCAGCGTACCTGCCGGTAATGCTTGGCGACTCACGTCGATGGTGCGCGTAGCGTATCCCATGTGGTTGAGCGGCATGGATGCGTACATGTTGACATCGCTGTTCATGGCCGTATCAGGGCCGTTATAGAGCAGTAGAATCTGTCGCGGAATTGGCGCGATAGTACCGACTCCTACGGTGCGAAGCATCGCGGTTCCGACGTAAGGAACGATGCCTTGCGCTTCAATCCGCCGGGCCAGCTGTTCCGCTCTTTTCCGCTCGGCGGCTGGGAGATAGTCGATGGCTATGGGGGTCATCCCCTCTCTGCGGACGATGGAGAATTCGTTGAGAAGTCGCCGTGTGGAAGCTGGTTTGACAGCAACATACTTTTTGGTGCCCTGATTCCAACCGCGATATAGTGATTCGGCAGCGACGGCCACCACGCCGTCGTCCTTAAGTGCGGGCAGCAGTGAGAAGCCTCGGTTAAGAATGAAATGCCCGTCGGGATCGTGATTGTGAACGGCCTTGATAAGGGCAATCAGCCCGCGACGATACGCGACACGCTGCGATTGCGACTTCGTTGTCAGCCAGTAACTGTCCAGATTATCGAGAAAGAAATTGCGATATCCCCGGGCACGAAGTGGCTCAAAAACGTGCTTCAGGTAAAACGCGCGACACACAGGGTCTGCCTGGTTGACAATCCAGCTGTTCCACGGCCGATCTTCGCCAGCGCGACAGCGCGTCGGAAGGATCTTGGAGGTAGGCGTGCTCCGATCAATCTCACCCAGGGAAACGTAGCCAAAGACCGTGGACCCGGATGTAGCCAAATCGCCCGGTGTTTTCAGCGCCGACGGTTGGATCACGACCCAGTCAAAATCGCGGAGCACGTTAGGCGGCGGATGACTTCCGTAGAAAAAGGCAACGGATGGCTGCGTTGCACAAGCGGTTGTCGCCATACCCAATACGGCGCCCGCGATTCCCCCCATCACGATGGTCTTAAGCCAGATGCTCAATGCCCTCGATATCTTGCAGAC
>OFHJ01000013.1_pt1 | contig 71286 bp, 54 predicted proteins | sample 1522001 | NCBI WGS metagenome assembly OFHJ01 (sample SAMEA2464838, study PRJEB22497) | soil metagenome | biome: Grassland; feature: Farmland; material: Clay | place: Australia | collected 2013-02-01 | depth 1.2 m | reverse complement strand
CGGCTGGTCGCGTTCGACCGTGTCTGCAGGCGTGTTCAGCCACGTGGTGTCGGTGGCTTCAAAAATGGCTGCCGCCATGTGGGGGGTGGTGACGTCGACGGGCAAAGTTCGGGCGTCGACGATGCCGTGCGCGCCGGTGGCGCACGCAGCGGCGCCGTGGGGGACCTTTTATGGTGCGGCGAAACCCCCGACCCGGCAACGCGGGAGGGCGGGCGGCGGCGGTTGGCGGCGATGCGGGGTGGGAGGGCGCGCCGAAACGAAACGATTCGCCGCCGCGGCGCGGCGCGCCGCCCGCTGGCCGTGAGCTGGCGACCGCTGGACGGCTAAATGCAACCACTGAAAAGATTTCCTTTGGCTTTCGCCGCTGAGCGGCTACAGTGTCAGTGTGGCCGGGTGCGGCAGGAGCCGCGCCGCGGTGGAGCCGGCCGGAGATCCCCATGCGCGTCTTACTCGTCTACCCCAAGCGCGACCCCCAGTCGGCGGTGCGCACCCAGTTCAGCCAGGAGCGCGTGCACGAGCTGGTATTTTGGCCCCTGCGGGGGCGCAGCTACGGGCTGCAATTCAACGGCATCGAGACCCTGGCGTCGCTAACCCCGGACTGGGTGGACCTGAAGGTCGTCAATGAGAATCTAAAAGACATTGACTTCAAGGCGGACGTGGATTTAGTGGCGATCACCGTGATGGTCACCAACGCCACCCGGGCCTATCAAATCGCCGACAAGTTCCGCAAACGCGGGGTCAAGGTGGTGCTCGGCGGCTACCACCCCTTCATGATTCCGCAGAATTCGCTGCAACACGCCGACGCCATCTGCGTGAGCGAGGCGGACTATCTGTGGGAGCAGATCCTCACCGACGCCCGCGACGGCAAGCTGCAGCCGATCTACGAACAGAGCAGCAAGACGGAGATGGCGCGGATGCGGCACCTGCCGCGGGTGCGGCGCTGGGACTGGCTGCATCACGTCAGCTTGACGCTCCAGGCCAGCCGCGGCTGCCCCTTCGACTGCGAGTTTTGCTCCATCGTGCAGATGCTCGGCCACGACATGCGGTACAAGACGCCGGAGAATTTGACCGCCGAGCTGGAGGTGATCTACAAGAACGATCTGCTGGGGCGCATCTATTATCGCCCGCTGTTTTTCGTGGATGACAACATCTTCGGCCATCCCAAGACCTTCAAGACGCTGCTGCGCGCCATCATCAAGCTGAACCAGCGCTATCCCGGCTATCGGGCGGTGTTCGGCTCGCAGATGACGATCAACGTGTACAAGGACAAGGAAGCGCTGCAACTGCTGGAGGAAGCGGGCTTCTACAACATCTTCATGGGCTTGGAGAGCCAAGACCCGGACACGCTGCGCGCCTTCAACAAGCTGCACAACATCGCCTTCAAGTACGATGACGCCATCCAAACCATGCGTGCGCACGGCATGGAGGTGATTACCAGCTTCATCTTCGGCACCGACAACGACACCGAGGCGTGCTTCGAGTCGGCCTACGACTTTTTCGACCGCAATAACGTCCTCTATCCGTACTTCAACATCCTCACCCCCACCGCCGGGCAGTGGCGGCGCTTCTTGGCCGAGGGCCGCATTCTGACGGTCAAGGCGAAGCTCTACGACGCCCACCACACGGTGTTCGTGCCGATGAAGATGACGCCGCGCCAGTTGCAGGAAGGCTTCATGAACCTGGTGAGCCGCACCTTCGACTACGGCAACATCGCCAAGCGCATGCGCGGCGTTTACGTGGACGCGCCGCAGCGCTCGACCAAGCTGGCGCTGCATCTGGTGATGGAGAAGGTGCTGTACCACAAGGTGCATTGGACGCTGGGCAAGCGCGGCGACGCCGAGGGCCAGCGCTTCATGGAAGGCCTGAAGCCGCATGTCTGGTCCGGCAAGATTCCGATGGCGTCGGTGCTGCTGCAAATTGACCAGCATGACTGGTCGGTGCGCAACCGCCTGACCATCCACGAGCACCGCTACAGCCTGGACGTGCCCGCGTGGCGGGACCAGGAGCACGAGCCGGCCGGCGCCGAGGGTGGTCTGGCTTCCGAGATCGCCGCGCACGTGCGGTAACTCTCACGGGCAGTAACTCCAATTAGTTAGATAAATCACTTCATGCACGCCGCCGGCGGCGGGCATGCGGCGGTGTGCGGCCACGGCGGGGGCCAACCGGGCAGGTTGGGGGAAATTGCCGCCGTTCGCGAGCGCCGCGCAGGCGGTGTGCGCCGCAATACCGGCGGAGGGATGATTTCTCGCCCAGCGTCCGGTGTTGCGCGTACGAGGCCGCACGTAAGAAGAAAAAGTAGGTGTGATGAGGCCCGGTATGAGTTTTAGTGGTTGACTGAATAAATAACGCTTATAAACTCTCCAACGGGTCAATAGGAGATCCAGTAGTCAATCTGGACGCTAGGAGAGAACTATGCGTGTGTGGTGGTCCCGTTGTGCGGTTTTGGCGTGCATGCTCCTTGCCGGCGGCTTGTTGCTGGCGCAAACGACCGGTTCGATCACGGGAACAGTCAGCGACGCCAGCGGCGCCGTGGTGCCCGGCGCGACGGTCACGTTGAAGAACGAAGCGCAGGGCTGGACGCGCACCGCCACCACCAACGGCGACGGTGCCTATCTGTTCGGCGGCTTGGCGCAAGGCGATTACGACGTCACCGTGACCGCGCACGGCTTCCAGCGCTACCAGGCCAATGGCGTCCGCCTGACGGCGGCGCAGAACATGCGCAACAACATCACCCTGCAGGTGGGCGCGGTGAGCCGCACGGTGGAGGTCTCCGGCGTCAACGTGGGCCAGGTGCAGCTCACCAGCGGCACGCTTTCGACCACCGTCACCAGCAAGCAGGTGACCGAACTCCAGCTCAACGGCCGCAGTTTCAACCAACTGATCACGCTCAGCCCCGGGGTCGAGGACGGCGACAGCCAGACGCAGCAGCAGGCGGTGGGCGTTTACGGCGGCGTCACCTACCACGTCAATGGCGGCCGCGCTTCGGAGAACAACTGGGAAGTGGACGGCGTCAATGTCCAGGACAACGGCAGCAACACCACCATCAACGTCTATCCCTCGATTGACGCCATTGGCCAGGTGAAGGTGCTGACCTCCAACTACGGGGCGCAGTACGGGCGCGACGCCAACGGCACCATCCTGGTGGAGACCAAGTCCGGCACCAACCAATGGCACGGCGACGCCTATGAGTTTTTGCGCAACCAGGCGCTGAACGCGCGCAGCTTCTTCGACGCGAAAAAGCCGGTGTACCGCAAGAACGACTACGGCTTCACCATCGGCGGGCCGATCCGGAAGAACAAGACCTTCATTTTCTGGTCCGAGGAGTGGCGCAAGGAATCCAACCCGGTGACCTTCAACCAGCAGGTGCCGTCGCTGGCCGAGCGGCAGGGCAACTTCGCGGACGTCTGTCCGGCGGCCGGCGCCACGGTGACCTCGGCCAATCAAAAGGCGTTTCCGGTCTGCCCGATCGATCCCACCACCGGCGCCTACTATCCCAATTACACCGTGCCGATCAGCACCAACGCCCAGGACCTGCTGCCGCTGATCCCGACGCCGACCACCGGCAGCGGCGCCAACTCCTATGACCAGGCGTCGGTGAGCGAGCCGACCAACTGGCGCGAGGAGATGTTCCGCATTGACCAGCAGTTCGGCGCCAAGAACCACGTCTACTACCAGTTCATTCACGACTCCTGGAACACGGTCGTCTACCCCACCCTGTGGGACAGCGGCTACAACACGGTGGGCACCAACTTTGCGGGCCCCGGCGTGGCGATGATGGCGCACTGGACGACGGTTTTGTCCCCCACCCTGGTCAACGACTTTGTCGCCGGCTACACCGCCGATCACATTGACCTGACCGACTTCGGCCCCATCAGCCTGCCTTCCAACTTCCAGATCCCGGGCATCTATAACAACGGCTTCGGCGGCAAGCTGCCGGGCATCAGCGTCAACAGCATGCCCTACGGCAACACCATCTCCACCGGCGATGAGCCCTGGACCAACTCCAACCCCACCTACATCTATCGCGATCAGGTGACGCAGGTGATCGGCAACCACAACCTGTACTGGGGCGGGGAGTTCGACGCGGCGCAGAAGAACGAGGCGAACAACAAGAACAACGTGCAGGGCTTCCTGACCTTCAACTCCGGCTGGGCGGGCAGCACCGGCAACGGCCTGGCGGACATGTATATCGGCGCGGTGCAGAACTACAGCCAAACCAATCTGCAAACCCGCTACTACGACCGCTATAAGACCGGCGACCTGTTCATCCAAGACGACTGGCATGCGCGGCCCAATCTGACGCTGGACCTGGGCTTGCAGTTGGACCTGCTGGGGAACTACTACGACATCCAGAACAGCACCTTCAACTTCAATCCGGCGGGGTATTCGGCGGCGGCCTTCCCGGGCTACAACGCCAATGGGTCGCTGCAGACCACCACGCCGTTCACCAGCGGCATCATTTCCTGCGGTAATCCCAGCTGCCAAGGAGGCCATCTATTCAACTGGGCGCCCAGGCTGGGCTTTTCCTGGGATCCCACCGGCACAGGCACGATGGCGATTCGCGGTGGGTACGGCATTTTCTACGACCACACGAACAGCAATTCGATCGTGGACCAGTTGCGCAACCCGCCGGCCTATCTGAGTTCCAACCTGGTGGACATCAGCGGCTACCAGAACATCAGCGGAGCCGGCTCGGTCGAGCCGCTGACCCTGTCGGCGGTGCCGATGCAGCAGCGCTGGCCGATGGTGCAGCAATGGAACCTGGACGTGCAGAAGCAGTTGCCGGGCCATTTTGTCGCCACGGTGGCCTATGTCGGCAACGCGGCTTCGCACCTGGCGGGCGAATATGATCTGAACGCCTTCGCGCCGCTGGCGGCCAGCCAGAATCCGTTTGCGCCGGGGCAGCCGCTGACCACGGCGGATTGCACCGCCTTCAGCAATTCCGGCACTCTGGCCAATGGCACGGCGGTGGGCGCGGCGGCGCAGCCGTACATGACGGTGGCGTGCGGCGGCAACGCCAATTTCCACCGCCCCTACCCGGGCTACGGCTCGATCAACTACATCAACACGGAGTTCAACTCCAACTACAACGCGCTGCAAGTCACCGCCGAGCGCGATGCCGGGCCGCTGGATTTCAGCCTGGCCTACACCTGGAGCCACGCACTGGATTACACCTCGACGTACGGCGCGGCCTCGTTCTTCAACCCCTACAACCCCGGCCTGTCGTATGCCAACGCCAGCTTCGATCAGCCGCAAAACCTGACCATGAGCTGGGTCTATAACCTGCCGTTCTTCGCGCGCAACAAGTGGGCCGGCGGCTGGACCTGGTCGGGCATCTTCACCGCCCTCAGCGGCACGCCATTCACGCCGACCATCGGCATCAGCCCGGCCAACAACCTGGGCACCGGCGCCAGCTACTTCATCGGCGCCACGCCGACGCAGGTGATGGCCAACAATGCCTCCAGCGCCTCGGCCGCCGGGGTGCCGGTCACCACGGGCCCGCAGTTTTACAACCCCGCGGCGTTCAGCATCAACCAGGGCCTGACCTACGGCAACGTGGGCCGCAACGCCCTGTTCAACCCGGGCTTTTGGAACTTCGACATGGCGCTCTACAAGAACTTCCATGTCACGGAGAGCCAAAACGTGCAGTTCCGCTGGGAGGCGTTCAACGTCTTCAACAACGTGCAGTGGTCGGGCCTGAACACCAGCATCAACTGCGTCGGCAGCAGCAATAATGCCGGCGCGGCCAGTTGCTTCGGCAGCAACGGAGCCAACAACACGCTATTCCGGCCCAGTGGCGCGCGCCTCGGCCGCGTCATGGAGCTGGCGCTGAAGTATCAGTTCTAGGCAGGTCCGACGCAGCCTTGAAACTGGGGCGCCTCGCCGCGGCGGGGCGCCCTTTTCTTTTTACGGCGCCGGGGCCCGCGGCGAAGGCGGAAGCGGGGTGCAGGAAGGCGGCGCGGCCGAGCCCTGGAAGCGGCAGTGGGCGGCTAGCGGCGCTGGTGCACGACGCGGCGGCCTTCGAGGCGGAATTCGCCGCTCAACGCCAGCCGCAGCGCCTGAGGGTAGAGCTGGTGCTCCTGTTCGAGAATCCGCGCGGCCAGCCGGGCTTCATCGTCGTCGTCCAAAACGGGCACGACCGCCTGCGCCAGGATGGGGCCGCCGTCCACGGTTTCATCCACCCAGTGCACGGTGCAGCCCGCGAACTGGACGCCGTACTCCAGCGCCTGGCGCTGGGCTTCCAAACCGGGAAAGGCGGGCAGCAGCGAGGGATGGATGTTGAGGACGCGGCCGGGAAAGGCGGCGAGGAAGATACCGCTCAACAGGCGCATGTAACCGGCGAGGCAGACCCACTCGGCGCCGACGCGCTGGAGTTCGGCCACGACCAGGCGGTCGTAATCCGCCCGCTCGCGGCCGGCGCCGGGAATCGCGGCGGTGGGCAAGCCCAATTCGCGGGCCAGCGCCAACCCCGGAGCTTCGGGGCGGTTGGAAAAGACCAGGACGATCTCGCCGGGCACTTCCCCGGCCGCCATGGCGCGCGCCAGGGCGGCGAAGTTGGATCCCCTGCCCGAAAGCAGCACCGCCACCCGAGCCTTGCGCGGGCGGGCGGCGGGCGCGGGCGCTTGCTGCGGACCTCCGCCGCGGGCTGGGTGTTCTCCGCCGGTCATGATTTGCCGCCGCGCGCTTCCCGATAACGCACGCGCCGGGGGCCGGGAACAATGCGTCCCAGCATCACGAAGTCTTCCTTGCGCCGACGGAGATGCGCGGTGACCCGGGTCCAATCGCCGGGCGCCACCACGAGAATCATGCCGATGCCCAAATTGAGTGTGCGGCGCAGATCGGCCAACGGAGCTGCGCTGAGCCGCGCCAAGAGGCGGAAGACCGGTGGCCATTCCCAGGCGGCGGCGTCAATCTCCGCGGCGCAGCCCGGTGGCAGGATGCGGGGCAGGTTGTCGGTGATGCCGCCGCCGGTGATGTGCGCGATGCCGCGCAGCGGCGAGCGACGCCGCCCGCTTTGCGGCAGCAGCGGGGCGAGCAGCGGCCAGTAGGAACGGTGCTCGGCCAGCAGCGCGTCGGCGACGGTGGCGCCCAGTTCGGGCACGCGCTGCTGCAGGCGGAACCGTGGCAGCAAAACCCGCCGCGCCAGGGAGTAGCCGTTGGTGTGCAGGCCGGCGGAGCGCAGGCCGATCAGCCGGTCGCCGGGGCGGATGCGGGCGCCGGTGATGAGGCGATCTTGTTCCACCGTGCCCACGATGAAGCCTGCCAGGTCGTATTCGCCGGGCGGGTAAAAGCCGGGCATCTCCGCCGTTTCGCCGCCCAGCAGGGCGCAGCCATTCTCCCGACAGCCACGCGCCACCCCCGCCACCACCGCGGTGACCGTCGGTGGCGCCATTTGCCCCAGCGCCAGGTAATCCAAAAAAAAGAGCGGCCGCGCCCCCTGCGCCAAAATGTCGTTGACGCAGTGGTTGACCAGGTCGCGGCCGACGGTGTCATGGCGGCCGGCGGCGAAGGCGACCTTCAATTTGGTGCCGACGCCGTCCGCGCTGGCGACCAAAATCGGCCGGCGTCCGCGCGGCGCGGCAAAGAGCCCGCCAAAGCCGCCGATGCCCGCCAGCATGCCCGCCGTGCGGCTGCCCGCCGCCAGGCGCCGGATGCGCGCCTTGGCCCGTTCCGCGGCGGCGATGTTCACGCCGGCTTGGGCGTAGGTGACCGCGGCGGCGGCGCGCTGGCGCGCCGTCAACGCAGCGCCTCCACGTTTTGGCGGACATAATCCACCCGCCAGCCCCCCAACTGTTCCCGCGTTTGCCGGGCGAACTGCTCCAGAAACGCCGCCCAGCGCTCGGCCGGAAGCGCCGACCGCAGCGGCCGTAAAATCACCGTTTCGGCGAAACGCAGGAAGGCCGCCCGGTCGGGGAACTCCGCGGTCGTTTCTTCTTGCCACACCCGGACCTGGCGGAAGCCGCAGATCTTGAGCTGTTCGGCGGTCTGTTCGGGAGCGGCGAACTCGAACTCTTCGTCGTAGGCGGTGGGCAGGGCCAGCCGCCGCAGGGCGCGGTAAATGGCTGCGCGGATGCGCTGGATATTGCCTTGGCCGCCGAACTGCGCGCTGAGGCGGGCGCCGGGTTTCATCAGCCGGATCATGCCGGCAAAGGCGAGCTGTTTGTTCCGGAGCCAGTGCAGGGCGGCGTTGGAAAAGACCACGTCGAAGCTTTCCGGCTGCAGCGCCGTTTGCTCCAACGCCGTTAGGTTGCCACCCATCACCGCAACGGAAATGGACGGCGCGAGGGCCTGCACCCGGCGCCGCGCCGCCTCCAGCATGCTGCCATCGCGGTCCAGGCAGACCAGCCGGCCATGGGGAATGCGCTCCACCAGCGCCGCGATCAGGCGGCCGCTGCCACAGCCGGCGTCCAGCACGGCCTCATCGCCGCGCCAAGCGTTACGGGCAATGACCGTACGTCCCCAGCGTTCCTGTACGGCCGCCACATCGTCGTAAGCGGCGCCGTCCCAAGCGCTCGGAGATTCCTCATTCGCTGCGCTGCGCATCCCCTCCGACTGTAGCAGGAACTCCACGCGCGCAACGCCGCCGCGCCGCGGCCAGGGCCGGTCCGCGCACGCCTCCGCCCCGGGCGCAAGACGCGGGTGCTAGCATGAAAGACGAGCGAGTTCGCCGTATGTCTACACCGAGTACCCCGCGCCTAGCACTGGCCATGGATTTGGATCGCGTCGAGGCGCTGTCCGCCGATTTGGAGCGCATCGCCGAAGGCCGCGACGCCGCCAGCTTGATGCGTCATCTGGTCGGCCTGTTCAAGTCGCGCGTGCCGCATTACCATTGGGTCGGCATTTATCTGCTGCGGGATGGCGAGTTGCACCTCGGCCCCTACGCCGGCAAACCCACCGAACATACCCGCATTCCCATCGGCCAAGGCATCTGCGGCGCCGCCGCCCGCTCGCGCCAGGCGCTGATCGTTGCCGACGTGTCGGCCGACGAGCGGTATTTGGCTTGCAGCCTGGAAACGCGCTCGGAAATCGTCATTCCCATCCTGGATGACGGCGCCGTCCTTGGCGAAATTGACATTGACAGCGACCTGCCGGACGCCTTCAACGAGCACGATCAGGCCTTGTTGGAACGCGCCGCCTCGCTCATCGCTGGCGCCCTCGCCGCCGCTGGCCCTGGCTTGTTCGCGGCTCCCGAAGCGCTGGTTTAGCCGGACCCCGCCCGGGGCCGCAGTCGCGATCCGGGCCTTTTTTCCTCGCCGCGCCGCTTGTTGACCGGCGTTAGCGCCTTGTCCCTCGGTCCGGCTGCGCTGCCCGTCGCCATTCACCTAAATCCCACGGTGCTGCTGTTCGCCTTCGGGTTGGCGGTGGCGACCGGAATCGTGTTCGGCTTGGCGCCGGCCAGCTATGCGCTTGGCGGTGACCTGCATGCCGCCATCAAGCAGGAGGCCGCGGCCTCGGGCGGTGGCCGCGGCCGCCGCCGCGCCAGCCAGATCTTGGTGGCCGTGGAGATGGCGGTGGCTTGCAGCCTGCTCGCCGGCGCGGCGTTGGTGCTGGCCAGCTTTCTCCGCCTGGCCCGGCGTCCGGTGGGTTTTTCTCCCGGTCATGTGCTCACGCTACAGACCGCGCTTGCCGGGCCGCGGCGCCAGCAGCCATCCTTGGCCGTCCGGTACATCGCCGACGCCTTGCGCCGGGTGCGCCGGCTCCCGGGCGTGACCGCCGCGGCCGCCAGCACCGGCATGCCCTTGGTCCGCGGCATGAACATGGGCTTCACGGCGCCCGGCACGCATGCCTCCGGCTATCCCATCGCGCAATGGCTGCCCGTGACGCACCAGTTTTTCCGCGCGCTGAGGCTGCACATCGTCGCGGGCCGCGCCTTCACGCGGGCGGATAATGCTGCCGGCGCGCCGGTCTGCATCGTCAGCGCCGACCTAGCGCGGCATTATTGGCCGCACCAAAACCCCATCGGCCGGCAGATCGTGTTTCATACCCCGCGCCGCGTCGTCGGCGTCGCCGCCGCGGCGCGCAGGATCGGCTTTGGCCAAGGCGGGCAGATGTACAACGTCTATATCCCGTTGGAGCAGGCGTCGCCCAAGTTGTTTGCCTTGGCCAACGGCTGGTTCCCGCTGGTGTTTCTGGTCCGCAGCAGGGGCAACCCCGCCCTGGCCGGCTTCAGCATCCGCCGCGCAATCCAAAACGCCGATCCTCGCCAGCCCCTGTTCGCCCTTCGCACCTTGGATCACGTGCACGGCCTCACTCTCGCCGATTTCCAGCTCATCACTGCGCTGATCGCCGCCTTTGCCGTGTTGGCGTGCATGTTGGGTGCCGTGGGCATTTATGGCGTCATGTCCCATGCCGTGGGCCAGCGCCGCCGGGAGATCGGCATTCGTATGGCGTTGGGCGCCAGCCGGCGGCGGATTCAGCGCATGATATTAGGCCAAGCGCTGGCAGTGGCGGCGGTGGGTGTCGGCTTCGGCGCGGCCGGAGCCGTGATGGCGTCGGGATGGTTGCGCCATCAACTCCCTGGCGTCGGCGCCCTCAACGGGTGGCTGGTGGCCGCCGCCGCCGCCGTGTTGATGGCGACCGCCGCCGTTGCGGCCTATCGTCCCGCCCGGCGGGCCATGCGCCTGGATCCGCTCGCCGCCTTGCGACAGGAATAACAGCGCCTCAGGCAGCGCCCGTGCCCAGCGACACGAAGCCGGGCCCCGCGTCCATAATTGGTGGCGCGGTTGGCGGTGGCGCGAACGCCGCCGCCCCGCCTGCGCTGACGGGGACGGTCTGGCCCTAAGGTAATTGCTGGCGATCCGGATCGCCGTTCCGAGCACCGAACTCCGGCGCCCTGCCCTACACTGTTTCCATGTTCGTCCGCCATCCCGCCGCGCGCCTTGCGTTGGCGCTTGCTGTCCTCTCGTCTGCTCTCTGGGCCGCGCCGCGCCCCCGCCGCCGCTGGAAACCGCCGTTGACGACGATCATGTACATCGTCAACCGGCCGGATTCGATCGCCAGCTTCGTGGCCCATGCCAGCGAAGTCTCCATCGCCGCGCCGCAAAGTTTCGTGCTCGACGCAGCGGGATTTGTGGGCGGCAACATTCCCGATGAAGTGCTGGCCGTTGCCCGCGCCCGTCATATCGCGCTGATGCCGCTGGTCACGAATCGCGGCTTCAGCCAGCCTTTAATGCGCACGCTCCTGGACAGCCGCGCTTCCCGGGCCCGCGCCATCCGCTATCTGATTTATTTGGCCCGCCGTGACGGCGACATCGGTTTCCAGTTTGACCTGGAGCACATCTATTACACCTACCGCCGCCAGTACACGGAGTTCTTTCGCGAAGCCGCGATCGCCTTTCATCGTCACCACCTGATCCTGTCGGCGGCGGTAGTGGGCCGCCTGCCGGGCGAAAGCGTTACCTCCGGTCCCAACGGCGGCTTTGCCAACTGGGGCGGCGCGTACAACTACCGCGGTATCGCCCGCTGGGCCAACTTCCTGACGCTGATGGCGTATCCCCAGCACGGCGGGTTTTCCGGCCCGGGCGCGGTGGCGGGATATGACTGGGTTCACCGCATGTTGGCCTATGCCCGCGCTCGTATTCCGGCTCGCAAGCTTTCTCTCGGCGTGCCCACCTATGGCGAGGAGTGGACGGCGCGCTCTCCATTGGAGGCAGTAGCCGGCGACCATCCTGAGCCGCCCGGCCCGGCTCCGGCGGGCTGGGTAGTCCATGGTGTCTCCTATGCCAACGTTGTGGCGTTGCTAGCTGGTCCCGATCCGGCCGGTGAAGCGGTCACGCGCCACTGGGATCCCACCAGCCGCAGCCATTATTTAACGGTTCCCACCGCGGGTGGTGCGGGCCAAGTCTGGTATGCGGACGCCGCCAGTCTGCGCCAAGAGTTGCGCTTGATGCGCCGTTACGGCGTCAGCAGCATCTCGGCTTGGCGGCTGGGCGGGGAGGATCCTGCTATTTGGCCGCTGCTGCGGCGCGAGTTTCGCATCCGCCATCCTCGTCCGCCGCGCCTGGTTGGCAGCTTCAACCAGCGCTCTCGGGCCGCTGCACGCTAGCCCAGCCATTCTCAATTTTTCCGTAACCGTGTTGGTTCATCTGGAAAAAGGAAAGAGTTTATTTCATTAGGATTTTTCAAGAATGAGACTCCGCTTGACGGCTTTGTCCGCTGCGATCGCCACGCTGCTGGCCGCGTCGCTGACCGCGTGTTCCCCGGGATCACCTCCCGCGAACTCGTCGCGGGGGACGCATGCCGCTTCCTCCAATTCGGCCTCCGCCCCAGCCGCCGCGCCCTCCTACCCCACCATTAAAGCCATCCATGCGCTGGGCACGCGGCGGTATTCCAGCGCCGAAATTGCCCGTGCCAGCGGCCTGCATCCCGGGCAGCGATTTTCCGCCGCTGCCGTCCATGCCGCCGAGGAACGCTTCGCGGCCACCGGCGCCTTTACCGAAGTGAATTCGCTGCTGATCCCCAGCGACAATGGCCGGATCGTGGATTTTGAACTCACCGACAATCCACATTTCTATCCCGTCCAATTCGTCGGCTTCGGCTGGAGCGCGGCGCGGCTGCGCGCGGAGCTGCGCGCGACCGTGCCATTGTTCACCGGGCGATTGCCGGTGCTCCGCCTTGGGCTGGCGCATCAGGTGCAGCGACGGCTCCAACAATTAGCGCATGACCAGCATTGGCCGGGCCAGGTTCATATGAACCTCAATCTGGCCGGTGGCAGCGAATCCGTGAATTTTCAATTGCAGCGCTGACGGCTGCGGCATGATTCTGCACTTCGGCCCAGGGCCGGGGAGCGCGGCGGCCTATGCTCCACAGCCTAGTCGTGCGGAAAGTTCGTCTGGCAGTTATTGCCGAACGTGAAGGAGTCCACCATGATCCCCGGGGCGGTGGGCTCCAGTTGCACGTGATGGGCGCCCAATACCGGGTTTTGCACAAGGTAATACATGCGCGTCGCGGAAACCTCGATGTAGGAACGGCCTCGGCGGTCGATTCGCACGTCCACGCCTTTGTTCTTCGACGTTAACGGCTTCCCGTCCTGGAGGATATACAGCCGCTCCGGATGCCCGTGGACCACGTTGAGGACGGCGTACATTTGCCGTGCGTGGTACCGCATCTCCAGCTCGTTTGCGGTCGATGGCTCGCCCCGCTTGCCGGCGAACATCATTCCGTTGCGATTGCTGCGCCATTTGCCCGCTAGCACCGCGCTGCCGTCGGCGACATCCTGCGGCAGGCGGTAACGGTGGGTTTTCCCGTCGTGGTAGCCAAAGGGATTGGCCAGCACGCCGCGGCCGAACCAGTTGCCCACGTACATCTCCGGCGTGGTCTGGCCGCAGCCGGGCCCCCAGGCGTTCTTTGCCGGCGGCAAGGTGTAGCTGGCGGGGAATTGCAGCCCTGGATGGGCTTCCTTGAGCAGGAATTGGATCGCCTGTTCGAACTCCCGGTTGTGGCCCTCGCCTTCAAGATGAAAACGAATGCGGCCCTTGGCGTCAATCAGAAATCGGTTGGGCCAGACATCGCTGTGGTAGGCGTTCCAGATCCTGTACCAATCGTCCACGACGATGGGATACGGCAGCCCGAAGCGTTTTACCGCCGCGCGCACGTTGGCGACGTCGTGGGCATATTTGAACTCGGGGTCGTGGACGCCGACGATGACGAAGCCGTATTTCCGGTACCGCCGCCACCACGTTTTGTTCTCCGGAAAGGTGCGAATGCAGTTGATGCAGGTGTATTCCCAAAAATCAATCATCACCACCTTGCCGCGCAGTTCCCGCATGGTCAGCGGAGGAGAATTGATCCAAGTGGTGCCGGAGACGTTGGCCCCGGGCGGTGGAAACGGCGGCGCCATCGGCGCGGAGACTCCGGCCGCGGGGGCGGGCCGCGGGGAGGCGGCGGGAGCGGCGGCGCCAGCCCAGGCGAACGCGCCGCCAAGCACCGCGAGCACCGCGATCGTGGCCAGCCAACCCAGCCGCTGGGGACTGTGGCGAGAAAGTGGCGACATTGGGTTCTCCTCCATGCGATGCGAATCGTCGCGCCAGGTTACGAATGCCTCTTGGCGGCGGCCGCGCCGTTATCCGAGTGCGGCCAGCACATGTCCAATTTCTTCCGGGGAATTATAGAAATGCGGCGCGCAGCGAATATAGCCCTGCCGTTCGGCGCAGCAGATGTTGGCGCTGCGCAGCCGCGCCAAAAGCACTGGGCTCGCCTGCCCGGGCAGGCGAAAACTGACGATGCCGCTGCATGCCGCCTCCGGTGCGTCTGGATCGCCCCGCGGGCCGAGAATTTCCGCGCCGCGTTCCCGCAGTCCGGCGGCGAGTTGTCGCGTCAGCGCTAAAATCTGCCGCTCAATCTTCTCTCCGCCGACTTCCAGCAGTAGATCCACCGCTGCCGCCAATCCGCGCAAGCCGAGCGTATTCAGCGTGCCGCATTCAAAGCGGCTGGCGTCCTTTTGCCACGGCAGTGGAGCGCCTGGCTGGCCGGCGCCAGCGTAGGCCAGCCGCGCCGCGGCGGAAAAATCCGCCCAGGGCGCCACCGACATCCAGCCCACCATCCGCGGCGTCAGCAGCGGCAGCGCCTCGGGATGGACATAGAACACCGCGGCTCCTTCGGGACCGGCCAGCCACTTATGGCCATCGGCGGCGAGAAAATGCACCCCGCTCTCCGCCGCGCGGACCGGAAACGCTCCCAGTCCCTGAATCGCGTCCAAGAAGAACAGCGCACCGGTTTCGCGGCAAATCTGCCCCACCGCCGCCACATCCAGCCGCGCCCCGCTTAGATATTGCACAAAACTCAAGGCCACCAACTTGGCGCCCCGCGCCTGCCGCCGCAGCGCCCCCAAATCTACCCCCAACGGACTGTGCGGCACGAATTCCACCTGCACACCGCGTTCGCGCAACGCCAGCCAAGGATAAATGTTGGCGGGAAACTCACATGCGGCGGTCACGATCCGGTCTCCCGGGCGCCAATCCAGTCCCAACGCCACCGTGGCCATGCCTTCGGTGGTGTTTTTCAGCAGCGCGATGTCTTCCGCCCGGGCAGCCAGCAACTGGGCCAGGGATTGCCGGCAGGCTTGGTAGCCCGCCATCCACGTTTCGCCGCTCCAGGCGCCATACTCCGTGGCCTCGGCGAGAAATGCCGCCATGGCCTGCCTGGCCCGCCGCGACAACGGCGCGACCGCCGCGTGGTTCAAATACGTTAGGTTCTGCGTTACCGGGAACTCAGCGCGCCACGCCGGGTTGGCGGTGGCACTGGCAAATTCCGTGCTGCGGGAAGCGGAAGTGGAAGAAGTGGTCATGACGGCCAGGGCCGCGGCCGGGAAAAAGAAACCCACGGCCCGGCCTAGGAGTCCATCATACCGAGGGGACGAGGGAAAGGACTATAATCAGGGCAGTCTGGAGGCGGCAATGCGGCGGTTACGGCGGAGCAAATGGGGCGTTCCAGCCATGGTCCTGGGTCTGGCGTTGGCCGTGACGGCTGCCCCCACCTGGGCGCAATCCAAGAAGTGGAAGGACCTAAAGGACATCGGCCACCGCGGCATCGGCAAGGGCCTCGATTTCTATTCCATGCAGAAGGAAATCGCCCTGGGCAAAATGCTCGCCTCGCGGGTGGATGCGACCTCACGGATCATCAAGGATCCGGTGGTGAATGAATACATCAACCGGATTACCCAGAATCTAGCCCGCAACTCCGACGTGCATGTGCCCGTGACCGTTCAGGTCATTGACAGCCCGCAGATCAACGCCATGGCCCTGCCCGGCGGCTTCTTGTTTGTCAACAGCGGCCTGATACTCGCCGCCGATGATGAGGCCGAGCTTGCTGGCGTCATTTCCCATGAGCTGGCCCATATCGCCGCCCGCAATGGCACCCGCAATGCCACCAAGGCGGAGATCATGAATTACGCCACCCTGCCGCTGATCTTCGTCGCTGGACCGATCGGGTTCCTGGGCCGCAGCTTGGCCGGCTTGGCCGTGCCGATGACCTATCTCAAGTTCAGCCGCGGCGCGGAACGCGAAGCCGACTATTTGGGCACCGAGTACATGTACGAAACCGGCTATGACCCGCAGGGCATGGTCAGCATGTTTGAAAAGCTTGCGGCGCTGAAGAAACACCAGCCGGGCTTGATAGCCCGTGCTTTCGAAACCCATCCCCCCACCCCAGCTCGTATCCGGGCCACCGAGAAGGAAATCGCCACCGTGTTGCCGCCGCGGCCCGAATACATCGAGGACACTTCCGAGTTCGAGCACGTCAAGGCCCGCTTGGCTATGCTGGAGAAGGAATATCAGTCGGATGACGCCTTGCACGGGGCGTATCATCCCAGCCTGCGCCATCCCAACAACGGCAAGCAACAGCCCAACGGCCATCCGACCCTCAAGCGCCGCCCCAGCAACCAAGACGTCACGCACTTCTAGCCGCTCCCGTGGCCGCCGCGCATTGCCCGACGATCTGGCCGGCGTGCGTGATCGCGGCGATGTACCTTCGCTTGCTGCGAACGGCCCATGTCGCCGCCCTGCTATCATGGCGGGATCATGGTGGTGGCGATTGCCTGCGATCACGGCGGTTTTCCCCTTAAAGCCGTGCTCATCGAAGAAATCCGGCGCTTTGGCGCGGAGCCGCTGGACCTGGGCGCGTTTCACCTGGAGCCGCTGGACGACTATCCCGATTACGCCATTGCCCTGGGCCAAGCCATCCACTCCGGCCGCGCCAGCGAAGGCATTTTGATCTGCGGCAGCGGCGTCGGCGCCTCGGTAGCGGCGAACAAGCTTCCCGGCATTCGCGCCGGCCTCTGCCACGACACTTTTTCCGCTCACCAAGGCCGGGAGGATGACGACTGCAATGTGTTGTGCCTCGGCGCACGTATCGTTGGTCCGTCCTTAGCGGTGGAGATTACGCGCGTTTGGCTCGCCGCGAAGTTCAGCGGCGCCGAGCGACACCGCCGCCGGGTGGACAAGGTGCGGGCCCTAGAGAAACAATGGAAGAGCTAGGGCAATTCATGCGGCGCCCGGCAGTTCACCCGACAGGGGGAGGCGATCGTGGGCAATCCATTGCGGGAATTGATTCGATTCGGCCAGAGTTTCTGGTATGACAACATTCGTCGCGAGCTATTAACCGGCGGCGGACTGAAGCGAATGGTGGCCGAGGACGGGCTGCGGGGGCTGACCTCCAACCCCACCATCTTCGATAAGGCCATCTCGGGCAGCGCGGATTACGACGAATCGTTGCGCCGCCACGCGCACCTGCCGCCCAAGGAGCTGTTTCTGGAGATCGAACTCGAGGACATTGGCGCGGCCGCCGATTTGCTCCGCGGCGTCTATGACGACAGCGAGGGGCGCGACGGTTTTGTCTCGATTGAGATCACGCCAGACTTGGCCCGCGATGCGCAGGCCTCCATTCAGCAGGCCCAATGGCTATGGGGACGGTTGCGGCGGCCCAACGTCATGGTCAAGGTTCCGGCCACCCCCGAAGGCATCCCCGTCGTGCGCCGTTTGCTGGCCGAGGGAATCAACGTCAACGTCACGCTGCTCTTCGATTTGCCCAGCTACGAGAAAGTGCTGGATGCTTGGCTGAGCGCGCTGGAAGATCGCGCCCAGCAAGGCCAGCCCTTGGATCGCATCGCCTCCGTGGCCAGCCTGTTCGTCAGCCGCGTGGATGTCAAGGTGGACAAACTGCTTGCCGCGCGCGCCGCCGCGGCGCCGGAGCGCAAGCAGGAAATCGAAGCTTTGCTGGGCCAGAGTGGCATCGCAAACGCCCGGCACATGTATTCGGTTTTCCTGAAAATGGTGCGGTCGGAACGTTTCCGCAAGCTGGCGGCCAAGGGCGCGCGGCCGCAGCGCCTGCTCTGGGCTTCCACCAGCACCAAGAATCCAAAGTATCCGGATATCTACTATGCTGACGCCCTGATCGGTCCCGACACGGTGGATACCATGCCGGATGTGACCATCACCGCCTTTCGCGACCACGGCCATCCCGCCGACCGGCTGACCGGCTCGGAAGGCGAGGCGCAGCGCGTTCTCAAGGGTTTGAGCGCCGCCGGCGTTGACCTGCAATCGGCGCTGCTGGAGCTGCGCGAGGAAGGCGTTGCCAGCTTCGATAAGAGCTATCGCGATCTGCTGGCGGGCATCCAGGCCAAGCTGGCGCAGTTGGAGGTTCGCACCGCATGAGCGACGCGAAAGTGGATGCCATGAATGTGGAGCGGCCCGCTGGCGCCGCCGCTCCAGCGGTTCCCGCGGCGGTCTCGCCCGCCTTGTGGCGCAAGGACGCCTCCCCCTGGACCAGCGATCCGGCCGTCGCCGCCAAAATCCAAAACCGCCTCGGCTGGCTGGCCCTCCCGGAATCCATGGCCGCGGCGGTGCCCAAGCTTCAAAACCTTGCCGCGGATTGCCGCCAAGCCGGACTTCGCCGCGCGGTGCTGTTGGGCATGGGCGGCAGCAGCCTGGCGCCGGAGGTGTTCAGCAAAGTCTTCGGTCCTCCGCCTGACGGCGCCATGGAACTGGCCGTCTTGGATACCACGGATCCGGTGGCGATCGGGCGACTCGCGGCGGGGCTGGATTTTTCTCAAACGCTGTTTATCGTCTCCAGCAAAAGCGGCGGCACCATCGAACCCAACTGCCTGTTCGCCTATTTCTGGGACCGCTGCGCCGCCGCCCTGAAGACCCAGGATGCCAAGGTGCTGGGCGCACATTTTGTCGCCGTCACCGATCCGGGCACGGCGCTGGAAAAGCTCGCCCATGAGCACGCCTTTCGCGCCGTCTTCCTCAATCCCGGCGATATCGGCGGGCGCTACTCGGCGCTGTCCTATTTCGGGCTGGTTCCGGCAGCGCTGGTGGGCGTGGACGTGGGGCGGCTCTTGCAGCGCGCCCAGGCCATGGCCGAAGCCTGCGGGGCGGAAGTTCCGGCCGGCCAAAACCCCGGGCTTCAGTTGGGGGCCGAGATTGGCGCCTGCGCCAAAGGCGGCCGTGACAAGTTGACGCTGGTGGCGGGAAAGGAACTGACGCCGCTCGGCGCTTGGCTGGAGCAGTTGATCGCCGAAAGCACCGGCAAGCAAGGCAAGGGCATCGTTCCCGTGGCGGGAGAAACCGCCGCCGGCGCGGAACTCTACGGCAAGGACCGGGTGTTTGCCCGTTTGGAGTTGGCGGGCGCCGCGGCCGCGCCGGGGCTGGACCCGGCCTGGGCTGAGGCGCAGGTCGCCGCCGGCGCACCGGTCGTTACCCTCCGCCTGACCGACCGTTACGATCTGGGCCAGGAACTTTTCCGCTGGGAGTTCGCCACCGCCGTGGCCGGGTCGGTGTTGGGCATCAATCCCTTTGATGAACCCAACGTCCAGGAAAGCAAGGACAACACCAATCGCGTGTTACAGCAGTGGGCCGAAGGCAGTGCCCGCCCCGCCGCTCCCGCCGCGCGGGATGCGGCGCTGGCGGCCTATCCCGCCGCTGCCGGAGAGAAGCTGGCAAATGTGCAGGCGGGTCTTGCGGCGCTGCTCACGGCGGTGCAGCCGGGTGATTATTTCGCCATCATGGCTTACATGGAGCGGGAGCCGGCGATTGAGCAGGCACTGGAAGAATTACGCCAGGTGCTGCGCGCCCGTTTGCGCGTCGCCACTACGCTCGGCTTCGGCCCTCGTTTTCTCCATTCCACCGGCCAGTTGCACAAGGGCGGCGCCAACACCGGCGTGTTTCTCCAGCTCACGCGTTCGCTGCCCGCAAGCCAGGACCTCGCCATTCCTGGCCGCCAGTTTACCTTCGGCACCCTCTTCGCCGCGCAGGCGGCGGGCGATCTGGAGGCCCTCGCGACGCATCACCGCCGCGCCCTGCGTCTGGATGTCGGCGCAGATCCCGCGGCCGGCCTGCAACAACTGCGGGCGCTGCTGGCCCGCATCCCGGCCGGTGCGGAGGCGCACCGCGCATGACCACCGCCCTTAGCCCCCTGGAAGCGGAGCATCCGCTGCGCGCGGGCTTGCACACGGAGCGTTCCGCGCCGCCCTGCGCCTTGGTCATCTTCGGCGCCTCCGGCGATCTCACCCGCCGCAAGCTGGTGCCGGCGATCTATTCGCTGGCTCGCGCGCAAAAGCTGGCCCCCAGCTTCAGCATCGTCGGCGTCTCCAACAGCCCCTGGAACAACGATGAGTTCCGCCGGCAGATGCAGCAGGGGGTGACCGAGTTCCGCGGCGGCGCTCCGGATGCGGACACCTGGGACGACTTCGCCCGGCGCATGCATTATCTCAACGGCAATTTCGAGGATCCCGCCCTGTATCGCCAACTGGCGGGAGTGCTAGCGGGCTTGCCTGGCATTGGCGGCAACATTTTGTTTTACCTCGCCACCCCGCCCAGCCAGTTCGCCGTCATCGTCGGCCAGTTAGGCCGCGCCGGTTTGGACGACCAGGGCGATGGCAATCCGCCTTCCCCCGCCAGCCAAGGCGGCGACGATGCCGCGGCGCAGGACGGCGGGGACGCGGCCGCCGATGGCCCCGCGCCTGATGCGGCGCCGCCGCAGGGCTGGCGGCGGATCATCATCGAGAAGCCGTTTGGCCGCGACCTGGACAGCGCCCAGCGGCTGAACCAGGACCTGCACCGTGTTTTCCGCGAGGACCAGATCTACCGCATTGACCACTACCTGGGCAAGGAGACCGTGCGGAACATCCTGATTTTCCGCTTCGCCAACGGCATCTTCGAGCCCATTTGGAACCGCCGCTACGTGGATCAGGTGCAGATCACCGTGGCCGAGAGCATTGGCATCGAGCAGCGCGGCCGCTATTACGAAGAGGCCGGCGCCCTGCGCGACATGATCCAGAACCACCTCATGCAGGTTTTGGCCACGGTCACCATGGAGGCGCCGGTGCGTTTCGCCGCCGGCCCGGTGCGGGATGAAAAGGTCAAGCTGATCCGTTCCATCAAACCGCTGGCGCCCGGCAATGATCCGCGATTACTGGCGCGGGTTGCGGTGCGCGGCCAGTACGGCCCTGGCTTCGTCAACGGCAAACCCGTGCAGGGATACCGCGAGGAAGCCGGCGTCGCCCGCGATTCGCAGCGGGAAACCTTCGCCGCCCTGCGGCTGGAGATCGAAAACTGGCGCTGGGCCGGCGTTCCTTTTTATCTGCGCTCCGGCAAGCGCCTGCCCAAGCGCGTCAGCGAGGTCGCCATTCATTTCCGCCGTCCGCCGGTGCTGATGTTCCAGGATTTAGCCACCGACGGCATTGACCCCAATGTCCTGGCCATCCGCATCCAACCGGACGAAGGCATCAGCCTGCGCTTCGAGGCCAAGATCCCCGGCACCGACATGCGCCTGCGTTCGGTGAATATGGATTTCAACTACGGCAGCAGTTTCGGCGAGCCGCAACCGGAGGCCTACGAAACGCTGCTGCTGGACGCCATGCTGGGCGACGGCATGCTGTTCTCCCGCTACGACATGGTGGAAGCCGCGTGGGCGCTCACCACGCCCCTGCTGCAATATTGGGAGAGCACTTCGGTCGCGGATTTTCCCAACTATCCCGCCGGCACCTGGGGCCCGCAAACGGCCGATGATTTCATCGAACAATCAGGCCGCGAGTGGCGGCGGCCCTAGCCATGGCATGGCGGATGGCATGAGCACAGAGGCGCTAGAACTTTCCGAGGTGGAGCGGCGGTTGGCGGCGGCGGTTCGCACCCGTCCCACCCAGACCCGCGCCACCACCATGAATCTGATTTGCTGCGTCGAGGACCGCGCCGACGCGGAGGGCCTCGCCGGCCAGCTCGGCGCGTTGGCCCGCCGCCACCCCGGCCGCATGTTCCTGGTCGTTCCCGGCAGCTTGGACGACGGCCATCCCCGTGGTGAGTGGCGGGCCCGTATTTTGCCGCTCGCATCCGATGGCGACGACGCCGCGGTTTGCGGTGAGTTGGTCGAGCTCCAGGCTTCCGGTATCGCCCTGCTGTCCACCTCCACCGCGGTCACCCCGTTATTGGCCGGCCATGCGCCGGTGTATCTCTGGTGGCGCGGGGAGGATCCCGTGGACAATCCCCGCTTCAACGATCTTTCCCGCATCGCCGACCGCGTGCTCTTTGACTCGCAGCGCCTGGCATTTGAGCCCGCCCGCTTCCTGCGCTTAGCCCGCCGCGAGCGCAGCTTGCATCCCGCCGGCGGCGTTTGCGACCTCACCTGGCAGCGCTTGGCGCGCTGGCGCCGGCTCATCGCCCAAGGGTTTGAATCCCCGGAGGCCGCGCGGCGCCTGCGGCAACTGGAACGCGTCCGCTTTACCGCCTGCGGCGACCAGCCCGCGTTAAACGGCGCCGCCCTTTTGTTGGCGGGCTGGCTGGCTTCGCGTCTGGATTGGCAGGTGGCGCGGGCCGAGGGCGCCAGTGACATCGTGATGCGTGCGCCCGGCGGAGGCGACGTGGTGATTGCATTTGCCGCCGCCGCCGGCGATGCCGCCGCCGGTCAGTTGCTGTGCTCGGTCCAGTTGCTCGCCGGCGATTTCGGCGTCTCCGTCATCCGCAATGGCGCGGCGATTCAGGTCGAAGTCGGCGGCGGAGACTTGGGCCGTTCCACCGCCAGTTATCCCACGCCCACCCCGATGGACGCACTGGCGCAGGAGCTGGACATGCCCGCCCCCGATCCTTTATTCCAGCAGGCTTGGTCCATGGCGGCCGAGATTCTCGGTGCCCTCGGTGTGAAGGCCGCATGAGCCGCACGACGACCGCCGCCTCGGCTCGTCCGCCCGCCGCCGCGCCGGCGGCGCGGCCTCTCATTTGGACCCCCTCGATCCTGGCCGCCGATTTCGGCCATCTCGCCGATCAAGTGGCCGCGGCGGAAGCCGGCGGCGCCGATCGCTTTCAGGTGGACATCATGGACGGCTGCTTCGTTCCCAACATTTCCATGGGGCCGATGTTCGTCGCCGCCCTGCGCCGGCTCACGGCTCGTCCCATCGAAGCGCATTTGATGACCGCGCGTCCCCAAGATTGGATCGCTCCGGCCGCGGCCGCCGGGGCGAACTGGATTATCGTTCATGCGGAAGCCACGCCGCATCTGAACCGCATGCTCGAAAGCATTGCGGAAACCGGCGCCCGTCCCGCCGTTGCCCTCAATCCTGACACTCCGCTCGTGGCTCTGGAGGAATGCCTGCCGGCGCTCGGCATGGTGCTGCTGATGACGGTCAACCCCGGTTTCGGCGGCCAGCGCTTTATCCCATCTGTGCTCGGCAAAATCGCCCGCCTGCGCCAAATCATCTCCGCCCGCCGGCTCGACTGCGATATTGAGATTGACGGCGGTGTCGAGCCGGAGACCATCGCCGCCGCCTGCGAATCCGGAGCCAATAACTTTGTCGCCGGCAGCGCCGTCTTCGGCCATGCGCAGGGGCCCGCCGCCGGCCTTGCCTCCCTGCGTCACGCGCTGCGCCAGCGGGCCTAGCCGCACCCTGCTACCGGCAGCCGTTGGCCGCACCGGGCAGCGGCCTAGGCCGCCGGCCACCGCCATCGCGGCTGAAAGCCGCTAGATTCCATGCGCCGGATGATGCTGTTCAGGATCGCCGTCCCCAGCGGGTCACGGCCGTAGGCGCCCGCGAGCGGAAACGTGGTGACGAATAACCGGGTTGGGCCCGAGCGTGCCGCCACCGCCAGGGCATGTTCCGCGTGCACCCAGCCGAGAAAGAATCCCGCGCTCTCCGCGCGCCGGTAGCGCCGCGGCGGCGGCGTGAGCAGCACCCGCGGTGCGATCGCGGCGGCCTCCCGTCCCAATACCGGGTCAAATCTCCGCAGGAAGGCAAACGGCCCGCGCCGCGTGTTCACCCAGTTGAAGTTCGAGATCCAGTCGCCGCTCAAATTGCCGCTGCGCGCCACTGCGCGCTCCGGCCCCGCTGTCAGCGCCCCGGCCCGATCCGCCAGCACCAGCACCCGCCGTCCCGCGGTGACGCCCGCCGGTGGCGGCCAACTCGGCGTGATTAAGATGCCGCCCCGCGCGCCGGCCGGCAACACTTGATAGCCGCTGGCCGCCAGCCGCCGCGCCAGAGTCCGCCAGCCGGGACCCTTGCTGGCCGCCAGCCGAACCGCGCCATGGCCGCGCACGCCGCCGATCACTGCCAATCGCAGCGACCGCGTGTCCACTGGGCGCCCATCTTGCGTTAACTGGAATTGCACGGTGCGTGGCGCCGCCCATGGCGCGGCGCCGGCGTGCGCCGGCGCGCTCAGCCCCACGTGCGCCACGCCAATCGCTTGCACCGCGCCGCTGGCCAGCGCCGGCACCGTCCAATGCTGGCCGTCGAGGGTCACTGCGCCGCCCGCAAACCGTCGCGGCGTTTCATTGGACACAATGATCTTGAGCTTTGCCACGGTTCCAGCGGCATAGTCTGGCTTATCCGCCTCCGCCATCACGATCACCGGGCGTTGCAGCGCCGCCAGCTTAGCGGCGAAGATCTTGGGGTGCCGCCACATGGTCATCAGGCCATTGGATTCCCAGTTCACGTCCGTCAGCTCGGTGATGACATAGCCTTGAATGCTCGCATGGCGCCGCAGGCTTTCGATTTCATACCGCAGCGCCTGCCATTCATGCCGTTCCGTAGCCCGCGCCAGCGCCGGATACCCGCGGAACTGCGCGCCCAGCGCGGAGCGCCGCAGTCGCCTGCTTACGCCTCCGGGTATGGTGATGGGATTGCCGTTGAAGCCGCGGGCGAACCACCAAGGCTTTTTCGCCGGCAATAAGGGCAAGCCCCAGTTGCCGAATTCCGAGACCACCAGCGGTGATGGGCCCGCGGGACCGTCGGGATGCGCATCGCCGTAGGGCGAATACAGCCATTTCGGCCGCCGGGCGAAGGCGCGCACGAACCGGTTCCACGCCACGGCATGATCCGGAATCGAATTGTAGTTGTGAAAGTCGGCCAAGTCGCTCTGGATATGAAAGTTGGAGCAGCAAGCGGTGTTGTCGTCCACCAGCCGGTCGGGCAAATGCGCCTTGGCCCACAGATACATGCCGCGCAGCCACTTCCGTTGCCATGCCACTTTGAGATTTGCGCCCCAGCTTTCATTAATGATGCTTTGCAGAATCAAGCTGGGATGATTCCAGTCGCGGGCGATTTCCGCCCGCAGTGTGGCTTTGGCCCGGCGCTCGGAAAGTGGCGTCAGACGGTCCCAGTTCGGAATCTCATACCAAAGCAGCATGCCGGTTCGGTCCGCCGCCTCCAGATACCTGGGGTCGGGAACCTTGATGTGCAGCCGCAGCGTGTTCAAGCCCAGCGCCCGCGCTTCGCGCATCTCCCGCTGAAGAAATACCAGCGAGGGCGGCGAATAGATGCCATACGGATAAAAAGCCTGATCCAGCGCACCGCGCATATAAAACAACCGGCCGTTCAAGTACATCCGGCCGTTGCGCTCGGCGATGGTCCGCAAGCCAAACTGTCCCGTGATCCGGTCGCCATCCGGAAGCGCGACCACGAACCGGTAGAGGCGGGGATGGCGCGGCGACCACCATGCGCCGCGCATCGCCAGCCGCAGCGTGACGGTCTTCCGCGCCGCCAGTGGGATCTCCGTGCGCAGTATAGGGCCGCCGACCTGTGTGCGCGCACCGTGGCCGTACTGTACCGGACCGAAAATCGCCACTCGCGCCCGGGCTCCGGGCGGAATGTCGCTCCAATGCGCCAATCGCAGACGAATGCCCCGGACCTGCCGTCCCTGCGTGAGCATATGGGCCCATTGCAGGTAGTACGCCGGCTTGGTTTGCAGCCACACCGCTTGCCATATCCCCGACGTCTGCACGTACCAATTCTGTTTGCCATGCGGAATTTGCGCGTAGCTGGAGCGGAAATCCGCCACCGGCACAGGCGGATCGGCGATGCGGATCAGCAGGCGGTTCTCGCCGCGATGCCCCACCGCCGTCAGGTCCACGGCAAATGGCGTATAGCCGCCGCTATGCGCCCCGACTCGCCGGCCGTTCAGATACACCACGCAGCGGTAATCGCACGCGCCCACCGCCAACAGCCGATGGCCGCCGGCCGGAAGCGCCCCCAGCCGCAGCTGCCGCCGGTACCAGCCGGCGCCGGCGAAACTACGCAGATCGGCGAACTGCGCCTGAATGCTTAGCCCCACCTGCACCCGCCGCCAGCCCTCGGCGGGCAGTCGGCCGGCGTGGAATTGTTCATGCACGTCGGGTAAGAACGTCCAGCCGCGGCGGAGGCGGCGCGGCGCCGGCCAGGCCATGCGGGGCGCGGCGGCGGCGAATGAGAGGGAAGCCAACACCAGAGTCAGGGCGGTTAGGCGCAGAAGGCGGAGCACGGCAGCCATTATCCAGCATTCCGGTGCGCGCCTCGATGGTTTCTCCGACTCCAAGACCCATAAGCGCCAAAGCCGATGAATCGGCGTTTGTGCTACCATGTGCGCCATGGAGGCCAAGGCCAAGCCAAAGCCAAAATCGGCTCCCGCCCCCGCGCGCGTTGGCGTGCGCGAGTTGCGCCAAAACCTGAGCGTCTATTTGCGCCGCGTGAAGCGCGGCGAGCGCCTGGAGGTCACCGAGCATGGCCATCCCGTGGCCCTGCTAGCGCCGCTGCCCCGCGCCAGGTCTGCCTGGGACCGGTTAGTGGGGGAAGGCACCCTGATTCCCGCCACCGCCGACCTGCTTGCGGTTGGCCCTCCGTCCGGCCCGTGCGTCGGTCATGAGGTCAGCGATGCTCTGCTTCAAGCACGGGATGAGGAGCGTTTCTGACTGGTGCGGTATACCTAGATGCCTCAGCTGTGGTGAAGCTAGCCGTCCCGGAAACGGAGAGCGCCGCGCTGTGCGGTTTCTTGGCGCGGCATCCCACTCGCGCCACCAGCGTCGTTACCCAAGTGGAGACGCGCCGAGCGCTGCGGCGGTCAGCGGCTGGGCCCAAGGCGGACGCGCGGCTGGAGGACCTCAATCGCGGCCTGTCCTGGCTGGATTTGAACGGTGAGATTCGCCGCATCGCCGGCCTTCTGCAACCGACTGCGCTGCGTTCCCTCGACGCCATCCATTTGGCCAGCGCCCTGGCGCTCGGCGAGGACCTGGCGGGCATGGTCGTTTACGATCTTCGCCTAGCGGCGGCCGCGAGCGCACTCGGCATGGCGGTTTGGGCGCCAAAATAGAACGCCCGGCGCGGTGGTGCGCCGGGCGCGAGGCGAGCGGCGTCGAAGACCGCCTAGAAGGTGAGGTTGGCGGTCAATTCGATGATGCGCGGGGAAGCGTCGCCGCCCAGGAACGCTCCCAAAATGCTGGTCGGTACGCTCACCGTGTTGATGACGGTTCCAAACTGCGATCCGGAAATATCATTCACCGGCTGGTCGAAGTTGGGATGATTCAGCAGATTGAAGAACTGAACACCCACGCCCAACTGCGCCGATTCCCAGCCCGGAATCTGCGTTTTTTTGCTGATCCGCAGATCGGTATCGAAGAAGTACGGCCCACGGAATTGGTTGCGGATTTGGTTGCCGAACATCAGCGTGCCCGCCGGTGAAAACTGCGCCGACGAGACGCAGACCCCGATCTGCGTGCATGGGCTGGCCTGCGCCTGCGACAGCTCATTGCCGAAAACCGTCCCGCCGTAGTTGAAGCCCGCCAGCGTGCCGGTCGTGGCTCCGTCAATGGCGGTGTACGGCAGCCCGCTGCGGAAGAACAGCGTCCCCGCCACCGTCCAGCCCTGCCACAATTGCGCCGGGCCGAAGTGCATGCCCTTGAACGGCACCTGCCAGAGATAGCTCATCGTGAAGTTGTGGCGCACATCATAGGCGGCGTTGCCGTAGTTGTATTGGTAAACGTTGAAGGGATCCTGCGGGTTGAGGATGCTGGTGTTGGTGGCCAGATTGTAGGGCAGGAAGCCGCCGTTGGAAATCGTGTCCAGGGCATGGCTCCAGGTGTAGTTGAACTGGAACTGCACGCCTTCGTAAAACCGCTGCAACAAAGAGACGGTCAAGCCGTTGTAGTTGGAGTAGCCGAAGCCCAATTGGCTCACGGTGCCGAAGCGAGCGTCCGCCGGCGCCGCCGGCAGGCCGGGGAAACCGCCGGGGCAGGCGGAGGCCGGGCAATAGGCATTGAAGCCGTTGTTGATCAGCGGCTCGTTCCAGCCGCTGTTGCCTACGTAATTGACGCTCACCGCTGACGTGTGGCTCAATTGCTGCTGCACCTCGAAGTTCCACTCCATGTACATCGGCGTCTTCACGTTGACATCTTGGGTGAAGAAATTCGGCGGCGTGAACGCCGGATCCGAGGCGGTAATGCTGGCCAGCGTTCCTCCGCTATAGAAACCCGACAGCAGCGCGGCGTTGTTGGCCGCTTGCGTGGCGAAGATGTTGCCCGGCGCGGCGGGGGAGATCGGCAGTCCGGCGATGGTGAAGCCGTTGTCCAGCGGGAAGTTCTCGGAAAAGCTGTCGGTTACCGTCGCCGGGAACGCGTCGGAGAACAGCCCGAAGCCGCCGCGGACCACGGTGTCGGGTCCAAACGGCGTGGCCGCGAAACCGATCCGTGGCTGAATGGCCCATTGCTGATACCCGAGGTAGGCGCTATGCGCCCCCGGCTTGATGATCGCGTTATACGGCACGTTGACGTTGTGCGCCAGGTAGGTGAAGGGCAGAACCATCTGCGAGAAGCAGTTGTGCGGGCAGACCGGATTGGAGTTGTGGTCCAGCCGCAGCGCGAAGGTGAACTTCAGCCCGGGGGAAACCCGCCACCCATCCTGCGCATAGAGTCCCAAGTTGTAAAGGTTGATCGGCTGTACCAGTGAACTAGGAAAGTTTTGGGTGAACGCAGTCGCCACGCCATTATAGAAATCGGTCATGGACTCATTCGGGATCAGGCCGCTGGTCAGAATCCCGTAATCGAAATTGCTGCTGTAGTCCCGCCGCCAATCCACGCCGAAGCCGATGCTGTTGTTGCCTTCGGTCATTTCCACGTTGTCCACCGCTTGGAATTGGGTAACCGTGCGGCCCTGCGGCCAAAGGAAGTTCAGTCCGCCGAGCGGATAGAGATTGCCGCCGGAAAAGTCCAACGTGGTCGGGAACGCCGCCAGCGTGGCGCTCAGGTTCGTCGGCTGGAAGATGGCGCTGTAATACATGCTGGACAAGACCAGGCTGTTGACCGCATTGGGGCCGAAGATGTGGGTCCAATGCAATTGCCCTGTGTACTGCGGCTGGTTGCTCTGCGCGTTGAAAATGGGGTTCAGGGCGTCGGTGTACGTGGCTTGGATGCCATGGTCGGTGCCGAACTGGAAGAACAACCGGTCATTGTTTCCCAGGATCTGATCCACCCGAGCGTCCAGGATCCACTCGTGGGTCTTGTTGCCCGCCGAGGAGCGGAATTGCAGCGCGCAGGGCGCGCCGCCCAGCACGCTGGATGAAAACGCCGCGCCCAAATCGGCGCAGCCGCCGCCAGGCAGGATGTTCTTGGCCCCCGCCGCGCCCGTGGCGGAGTTATACAGCCCGAACATGCTTTTGTAGAACGGAACCTCTGACGCTGGCACGTTGGCCAACGTCGCCGCCTGAAACGCTGGCGAGGGAATATTCACCGGCTGTTGCGTCGGGATCAGCACGTACAATCCTTCCTGATCCACGAAGAAAAACGTTTTGTTTTTGACGATGGGTCCGCCGATGGACCAAGCCCATTGGTTGGCGTTGTCGAACGGCCGGGGCACGCCGTTGGCGTTGTTGAAGTAATTGTTGGCGTTCAGCACCCGCCCGTTCCAAAAATAATCCGCGTTGCCGTGCCACTCGTTGCTGCCCGACTTGCTGACGTAGTTGACCTGTGAGCCCGCCAGGCGGCCGTATTCTCCGGTATAGCCGTTGCTGACCACAGTCGTCTGCTTAATGTCGTTCAGCCCCAGCATCAAGTTGGTGGCGCCGGAGTTGTTCAGGTTCAAGAAGGGATCATTGTCGTCCTCGCCGTTCAGGGTGAACACGTTCGAGGTGGCGGGCAAGCCAAAGGCTTCGAAGTTGCCGTAGCCGGATTGCGTGTTCATGGTCGTGCCCGGAGCGGTCTGCGGAATCGAGGTCAGGTCGTTCCCCGGATTTGGCACTAGGGCGACCTGTTTGGAGGTGAAGGTCGTGGTGATATTGCCGTTGCTGGTTTGCACCACCGGCGCCTCGGAGCTGACCGTGACCGTGGTCGTCGCCGCGCCGACTTGCAGGCGGAAGTCGGCCATGGTGGTTTGCCCCACCGCCACCTCGACGGTGCGGTTTTGGCTTTGGAAGCCTTTGGCGGTGACGGACACCTGATAGTTGTCCGGAGACAGATAGCCAAAGTGGTAGAAACCGGTGCCGTTGCTGATGCCGGTTTGCCGCTGCCCGGTCGCCAGATTGCGCAGCGTGACCGTGGCCCCGGGCAGCACCGCGCCGGAGGGATCGGTAACTTGGCCGGTAACAGCGCCGGACACCGTGGTCTGTGCGCCCGCGGGCGCCAACAACAGCAATAAGCCCAACATCGCAGCCAGAGCGGGAATCAGCTTTGCGCGCACGACATGCACCTCGGGGCGGTTGCCCATCGCCCCGCTAGAAGGCAATCGGCGGGCCAGTGCGCCGCCATCCACTCCGCCGCCGTTTCCTCTCGAAGCGGCGAATGGTAAGCCCAACGGGCCGTGCAGCCGGATTCCGATTAGTGGAGTACCTGCGACGACGATCGCGCAAAAACTGAAACCGGCACGCGCCGGCTCAGCGGCAAGCGGGCGCGGCGGGGACGGCGGCGGCCGGCCAGCAATGGGCGTTCCGGTGCTCTGGCTTGGGCGCCGGCCCCGTGCTGGCCGCACAGCCGCTCAGGGGTGCTACATTCGGGAGTTCGGTTGCAAGGAGGAAAGAGTGCAAATGCGCAAGCTGTTCGGACTCGGGCTGCTGTTCCTGCTCACCGGCGCGATGGCGCTGGGCCAAACGCCGGCGCCGGCAGCGGGCTGGCGTCACGGCCGTTTTGGCTGGACCATCATTCGCCCATTTCCCGATGCTCCCTATCCCGCCGCCAGCCGCGCCCACGGGTATACCTATCAGGGCAAGTTCTACAGCTTTGCCGCGCACTATGACGACAGCCGCGTGGCCATCTTCATTCCCTCCGGTTATCGTCCCGGCAACCGCATTAACTTCATCGTCCATTTCCATGGCTGGAACAATCACCTCAGCCGCGCGCTGCCCTACTACCGCCTGCCGCAACAGGTCGAAGCCAGCGGCGTGAACGCCATTCTGGTGGTGCCGCAAGGGCCTTACGACGCGCCGGACTCCGATGACGGCAAGCTGACCATCCAGCCGGGCGATTTCGCCGGCCTGATGCGGGAGGTGGTGGGCTTCCTTCATGTCCAGGGCCGCGTTCGCACTACCCGCATCGGCGCCATCATTCTCAGCAGCCACAGCGGGGGCAACCGCGCCGCCAGCGACGTGCTGCAATTCGGCGGGCTCACCCGCCACATCAGCGACGTCTTTCTTTTCGACTCTGCTTACGGCGATCTGCCCGGCTTTTTGCATTGGCTGGAAGCGAGCCACCACCGCCGCTTGGTCAGCGTGTTCACCGACGACACCAGCGACGGCAACCTCGACCTGATGGCCGGGCTCCAGGCGGCGGGCAAGCGCATTACGCTGATGACTAAGGCCAGCCTGACGCGCCGGCGTTTGGCGCGGCGCGGCGGCGTGTTTCTTTACACGCCGCATCTGCCGCACGATCACATCATGCAGCGTCGGTCGTACTTCCAGCTTTTCCTTGCGACCAGCCGTTTGCCCCGGCGCTAAACACGGGAGCGGCCGCCGCCGCATCCCGAGCGGCGCCGTAGGGCCGGGCCGGTAACTCTTAGCGCTGAATCCCGGGACCCCGAACAGCAACCTGCTATGGTGAACGGATGGATCGGGAGTTGCTGGCAGCCTTGGCGGACGGTGCCGCCGCCGTCACCGCCGGCGCGCATTTGGCCCGCTCCCTGCGCCAAGCCTACGATGCCCGCCAGCAGGAGTTAGGCCGGCAACTGTGGCCGGAGCCGCGCATCATTCCATGGGAGGAGTGGCTGGCGGAGCAGTGGATGGCCCTGCTGCCCGCTATGGAAAATTCCGCCTATCTCGCTACCGGCGCCCAAATCCTAGCCTTGTGGCGGCGGCAGATCGGCGATGACGCCGGCTTGGATACCGCGGCGCTGGCGCCGCAAGCCGCGGCGGCATGGGACCTGAGCCGGGCCTGGCGCGTCGCCCCTGCGGGCGGCACTGCGGAGTGCGACGCCTTCGCGCTTTGGGCCGCGGGAATGGAACAAGAACTGCGCCGGCGCCGTTGGATCACCACGGCGCAACTTCCCGACCGTCTGCGGGAGTTGCTCGCGTCGGGGCAGCTCGCGCCATGGGAAACTGGCGCGATCATTCCCTTCGGTTTTGCCCCGCTCACGCCGCAACAAGCGGAATTCTTTGCCGCCTGGCGGGCGGCCGGCGGCGAAGTGCACCGGCTGTCCGAGCCCGGTGAGCCCGCGCCGCAAGCCGCGGCCCGGCAAGCGGCTTTTGGCAGTGAAGCCGCGGAAACTGAGGCGGCGGCGGCTTGGGCGCGGCGGCAACTGGAAGCCGGCCGCCGCCGTATCGGCATTGTCGTGCTGGACCTGGCGCGGCGGCGCCAGGCGTTGCAGCGCGCGTTTACGCTTGCGCTGGAGCCCGCGGATTGGTTGCCGGGCGGCCCCGGCGGCCCGGCGCCGTTTCACATCACCCTGGGCCCGCCGTTGGCCGAACAGCCGGCCATCGCCGCGGCGCTCCGCTTGCTGCGGCTGCTCTCTCCCGATGCGGCGCTGCCCGTCGCCGAAGCTGAGGCGGTGCTGCGCTCGCCCTACGTTGCCGGCGCGGATGCCGAACGTTCCGCGCGGGGCCGCGCCGTCGCCGTGCTGACGGCGACGCGGCAACTCGACGTGACCCTGGGCGCGGTGATCCGCGCCGCCTCGGCTGCCAAAGCCGATCTTCTTGCCCAGCACCTGCGCCAGATGCGCGCCGCCGCGGCGGCTTGGCCGGCCCGGCAAAGCCCCGGCGCCTGGGCCGGGTCGTTCTCCGCCGCGTTGGCGGCCGGCGGCTGGCCGGGCGATGAGCTGGACAGCGCGGAGCATCAAGCGGTGGGGCGGTGGAACGATCTGCTGGATGAGTGCAGCGGCGTTGCGGCCGTCGTCCCGACGCTTACCGCGAACCAGGCGCGGGAGCAATTGGCGGCGCTGGCGGCGGCGCAGGCGTTCCAGCCGCAGGCGCCCGCCGCTCCGGTCGAGATCCTCAGTCCCGAAGCCACGCCGGGCTTGCGCTTCGACGCGGTCTGGATGCTGGGCGCTCACGCCGCGGCCTGGCCGCCCCCAGCTAGCTTGAACCCATGGTTGCCCGCGGCAGCCCAACGCGCCGCCGGCCTGCCGCGCATTTCTCCCGATGCCGCCCGGGATTGGGCGAAGGTGGTCACGGACCGGCTATCTGCCGGCGTGCAAGAGGCGGTCTTTAGCTTCGCGCCCCCCGATGGCGCCGCCGCCGTTCTGCCCAGTTCCTTGGTCCGCGACCTGCCCCCGTTGGGCGATGCCGCCGAGCCGGCGTGGCCGGCCTGTGTGCCTGCCGCGGCGCAGGAGCCGCTTCCAGACAAGCCGGCGCCGATGCCGGCCCCCGAGAACGGCGAACCCGTCGCCGTCAGCGGCGGCGCCGCCGTCTTCACCGACCAAAGCCAATGCCCGTTCCGCGCCTTCGCGCACCACCGCCTCCATGCTTCGGGCCTGGATTCTCCGGCTCCCGGTCTGGACGCCGCCGCCCGCGGGCAATTGTTGCATCTGGCGCTCTATCGCATCTTTCCCGATTTGGCGGACGCCGAGGGCTGGGTGACGGTGCCGGATGCAGCGGCATGCCGCCGCCTGGCCGCCGTTGCGGCGGCACAGGCGGTGCAGGACGTGGCCCAGCTTCCGGCCATGGCGGCGCTGCGGGTCCCCGCTTTCGCCGCGCTGGAAACGGAGCGCCTGGCGGCGACCGTCGCGGAGTGGCTGGTCGAGGTCGAGGCGGTTCGCGGCCGGTTCGCCGTGAGTCGGGCGGAAGAACAGAAAATCGGTGAGATCGCGGGCCTGGCCATCCGCTGGCGCGCCGACCGAGTGGACCGCTTGCCGGATGCGGGAGATGGCGAGACGATCGCCATTCTCGACTTCAAATCGTCCCGCCAACACGGCCGCGGCGATTGGGCGGGGGAGCGGCCGAAGAATCTGCAACTCCCGCTTTACGCGCAGTTCGTCGCACCGCCGCCCGCCGCTCTGGCCTTCGCCGTGGTGCAGCCCGGCAACATGAAATTCGCCGGCGCCGCCGCAACCGATTACCTGCTGCCCGGCTGCAAAGCCGGCGACACGCCGTGGGCGGAGCAGTTGGCCGCTTGGCGGCAGGTGCTGGAACACTTGGCGGCGGAGTTCCTGGCCGGCCATGCCGCCGTCACGCCGCGGCCCGGCGCCTGCAAGAACTGCGACCTGCCGCCGCTGTGCCGCATCGGCGAACTGGGCGGCGCGCCGGCGCTGGATGAGGCCTCCGAGGAAAGCGAGGCAAGCGGCGATGGCCAATAAATCGGCGCCGCTGCCGGACCAAGCGGCGCGGGAGCGGGCGCTGGACGGGACCCGGTCGTTTCTGGTGCAGGCGCCCGCCGGGGCGGGCAAGACAGAACTGCTCACCCGCCGCTTCCTGGCGCTGCTGGCCAAGGTGGAACGGCCGGAGGCGATTCTGGGCCTGACCTTCACCAAAAAAGCCGCGGCCGAGATGCGCGAACGCGTGCTGCAAGCGCTGCGCGGAGAAGCGCCGGAGGGCAAGCCACATTCCCCCGAGCTCCGGAAGCTGGCCGACGCGGCGCGGCGGCGTGACGACGAGAAGAAATGGCGGCTGCTGGAAAACCCCGCGCGCTTGCGCCTGCAAACATTCGACTCTTTCGCCGCCAGCGTGACCACGCAGGCGCCGCTGGCCAGCCGTTTGGCGGGCCGGAAGACGGAAGAGAATGCGGAGCCGATTTACCGCCAGGCGGCGCGGGAATTGCTCTCGGAACTGGCGGGCCCGGAATCGGCTGACACGGCGGCAGTGCGGGCGGCGCTGCGCCGCCTGCTGTTGCATGTGGACAATGACTGGCCGCGGCTGGAAGAGCTGCTGACCGGCATGTTATCCCGCCGCGACCAATGGCTGCGGCACTCCGGCAGCGGGCAATCCGATTCCGAGACGCGCAAGAAGCTGGAGGCCTCGCTACAATCCGTCATCGCGGCCGCGTTGCGCGCCGTACGGGCCGCCATTCCCGCGGAACTCGACGCGCCGCTCGCCGAATTGGCGCGCTATGCCGCGGCGAACCGCGGCGAGAAATCCCATCCCGATCTCGCTGCCGGCCTGGACCTGGCCGCGCTGCCCGGCGCGGATCCCGCCGGCCTTCCCGTTTGGCTGTGCCTGGCCGCAATGTTCCTGACAGCGAAGGACGAGCCGCTCAAAAGCGCCAGCGTGCGCCAGGGGTTTCCCGCGGCGTCCAGTGGCGTCGCGGCCAAGGAAATGAAGGCGCGCTGGGCGGAGGCGCGGGACGCGCTCTCGCCACAGGCCGCCGCCGCGCTGGCGGCGCTGCGCCATTTGCCCGCGGCGTCCTACAGCGATGCCCAGTGGGAGTTGCTGGCGGCGCTGCTGCGCCTGCTGGCCCGGGCCGCCGCGATTCTGGATTTGCAGTTGCGGCAAGCGGGCGCGGCGGATTTCATCGCCGTGCAAATGGCGGCGCAAGCGGCGTTGGGGCCCGATGACGCGCCCGGCGAGGTCGCCTTCGCTTGGGACACGCGCTTGGAGCATTTGCTGGTAGATGAGTTTCAGGACACCTCGCTGGCGCAGTTCGAGTTCCTGCGCCGCCTGACGCGAGAGTGGCAGCCCAGCGATGGCCGGACACTTTTCTTGGTCGGCGATCCAATGCAGTCCATCTACGGCTTCCGCCAGGCGGAGGTCCGATTGTTCTTGCGGCTTTGGGAAGAACGGCGCTTCGGATTGCTGCCGATCGTACCGCTCCAACTCAGCTCCAACTTCCGGTCCGCGCCGTTGCTGACGAATTGGTTCAACGAGCCTTTGGCGGCGGCGTTTCCGGTCGTGCGGGATCTGAGCGTCGGCGCGGTGCCCTATGCTCCCTGCCATGCGGCGAAGGCCGACGACACTGGCGCGGAGGTTTGCTTCCACCGCCTGCCCTGGCTCCCCGATCCAGATGGGACACACGGGCAGGTGGACCGCGATGCCGAGACCGCCGAAATCGTGCAACTGATCACCGCGCTGCGCCAATCGGAAGAAAGCAAAGACGGCGACATCGCCATCCTGGTCCGCATCAAGCACCACGCCGCCGCCATCGTGGCCGCGCTGGAGGCCGCGGGCGTGCCGGTGCAGTCGGGCCTGAACGCCCTCGGCGACCGCCCCGCGGTCCTGGACCTGCTGGCGCTGACGCGCGCGCTGCTGCGGCCGGCCGACCGCATCGCCTGGCTGGCCATTCTCCGTGCGCCGTGGTGCGGGCTGACGCTGGCGGATTTGCTGGCGATCGCCGACGGCGATCCGGAGCAGGCAATTTGGGACAATTGCCAGAACGATGAGCGTCGGTCGCGGCTCTCACCCGCGGGCCGTGTCGCGCTCGACCGATGCCGGCCGGTGCTGGCGCAGGCGCTGGCCGCCGCCGGCCGCCAGCCGCTGCACCGCGTGGTCGAAGGCGCCTGGATGGCGCTGGGCGGCCCCGCCGCGCGCCGCCCCGGGCAGGAGCAGGGCGATTGGCAGGACGCGAGGGCGTTTCTCGAGCTGCTGGCGGGGGTGGAAGAGGCGGGCGATGTGGACCTGGATGGGCTGAGCGAGCGTGTCGCCGCCCTAAAAGCCGCGCCCGTGGCGGATCCTGCCGCCGTCAAGGTGATGACCATTCATGACGCCAAGGGCCTGGAGTTCGATACGGTCATCCTGCCCGGCTTGGATCGCCGCGGCGCCAATGAATCCAAGCATCTGTTGGAATGGGGGGAGCTGTCCGCCCGCGATGGCGCCGAGCCGGAGCTTTTGTTGGCCCCGCTGGAAGCCGCCCGCGAGGAAGACGCAACCGTCCAATATCTGCATGAGCTCGGCACGCGGCAGCGTCAGCAGGAGCTAATCCGCCTGATGTACGTGGCGGCGACGCGAGCGAAGCGCCGCCTGCATCTGTTCGCCGGCTGGAAGCCAGAGAAGGCGCCCGACAAGCGCAGCATGGCGCGGCTGCTCTGCCAGGAGGGCGAACCGCCGCCTCCGGCCAAGCAGGTGGCCGCGGCACCGCCCGCCGCCGCCGTGGCGCCGCCTGCGATGTTGCGCCGGCTCCCCGCCGCATGGCGGCCCGAGCCGCCGCCGCCCGCGGTCGCATTGCCGGGTCCGCCGCCGCTCGGCGCATCAGCTCCGGTCAGCTTCCAATGGGTGCATCCGTTGGCGCGGCACATCGGCGTCGTGGTGCATGCCTGGCTGGGCGCTGCCGCCGGGCAGGCCGCGCCCGCGCCCTGGACCGCCGCCGGCATTCGCGCCCGCTTGGCGCAGGAAGGGGTGGCGGAGGCCGAGCTGCCCGCCGCCACTGCCCGTGTGCGGCAGGCGATGGCCCAGGTTCTGGCCGACCCGCGCGGCCAATGGCTGCTGGCGCGGCATGAGGACGACCGGCGGGAGTGGGCCCTGGCCGGCGTCACGGCCGGTGCGCCGCCGCGTCATATCCGGCTGGATCGCAGCTTCATCGCCGACGGCGCGCGCTGGATTGTGGACTACAAGACCGGCACGCATGAAGGCGGCGGCATGGAGCGCTTCCTGCAAGAAGAAGAACGCCGTTACCGCCCGCAGTTGGAAACCTACGCGGCATTGTTGCGTGCGCAGGAAACGCAGCCGATTCGCTTGGCGCTTTATTTTCCCCTGGTACTGGCGGATGGCCGGCCGGTCTGGCGGGAACTGGAATTCGGCGTGGCCGCCGCTCCCGGAAGCTGACGCGCGCCGCCGGCGGCGGCAGCATTTGGCCGCGACCCCGGCGCCGCCGGTCGTTCCTCGCGGCAACCTCGATTTTCTCCGAGCGCCGGTAGGCGTCCGTTGCCGGTCGTCGCAGCCAAGCCGCGGCTCCGCAACGCGAGGCGTCCAAAAATGACGGGCAGCGCCGCTCCCTGCCCGCGGTTAGCGCGGATGCGTCAGGTCCTTGGGCACGACGAGGCGATCAAAGTCCGCGCCGCTGATCCAGCCGCTGGCGATGGCCGCCTCGCGCAGCGTCTGGTTGCGCTCCAGGGCGTCATGGGCGATTGTGGCGGCCTTGTCATAGCCGATGGCCGGCGTCAGCGCGGTCACCAGCATCAGCGAGCGCTGCACCAATTCGGCGATGCGTTCCCGGTTGAGTTCGGTGCCTTCGATGCAGAAGACGCGGAAGTTGCACGCGGCGTCGGCCAGAATGCCGGTGGCGTGCAAGAAGTTGAAGGCGATCAGCGGCCGCATGGTGTTCAGCTCGAAGTTGCCCTGGGCCGCGGCGCTGGCGATGATGGCGTCCTCGCCGATCACCTGCGCGCAGACCATCAGCATGGCTTCGCACTGCGTGGGATTCACCTTGCCGGGCATGATGGAGGAGCCGGGCTCATTGGCGGGCAGAACCAGCTCGCCCAGCCCGCAGCGCGGCCCGGAACCGAGGAAACGGATGTCGTTGGCGATTTTGGCCAGCGCGGCGGCGGCGCCGCGGACCGCGCCGCTGGCCGCGACCATGGCGTCGGCGCCGGCCAGCGCGGCGAACTTGTTGGCGGCGGTGACGAAGGCCTCGCCCGTCAGCGCCGCGATCTCGGCGGCGATCTGCGCGGCGAATTCCGGCGGCGAGTTCAGTCCCGTGCCCACCGCCGTCCCGCCCGCCGCCAGCTCCCGCAGCGCCGGCAGCGCGGCGCGGATGTGGGCGATGTTGGCGCGGAGCTGGGCCGCATAGCCCGACCACTCCTGGCCGACGGTCAGCGGCACCGCGTCTTGCAGGTGGGTGCGGCCGATTTTGACCTCATCCTTCCAGGCGGCGGATTTCGCCTCGATGGCCGCCGCTAACTCTTCCAGCGCGGGCAGCAGCCGGCGCTGCAACTGCAAGACCGCGGCGATGTGCGTGGCGGTGGGGAAGGTGTCGTTGGAACTCTGCGCCAAGTTGACGTGATCGTTGGGATGGATGGTTCCCGCGCCCGCGCCGGCGAGCTGCGCCGCGCGGTGCGCCAGCACCTCATTGACGTTCATGTTGGTCTGGGTGCCGGAACCGGTCTGCCAAACGAACAAGGGAAACTCGGCGTCCAGCCCGCCTTCCTCCGCCTCCGCCGCCGCCCGGGCGATGGCCTCCGCGCGCGCCGCGTCCAGCCGCCCGGCGCGCTGGTTCACCCGCGCCGCGGCTTGCTTGATGGTTCCGTAGGCGTGGTAGATTTCCCGCGGCATGCGGTCGCCGCCGATGGAGAAATGGTGCAGCGAGCGCTGCGTCTGCGCGCCCCACAAGCGATCGGCGGGCACTTCGATCTCGCCCATGCTGTCCCGCTCGCGGCGCATGGCGGGGTTGGGGGACTCGGCGGTAGGACTGGCTTGCTTGGGCATAATTCCATTATGGCTGGAGGCCGTGGACAGAGGCGATCACCGCGGGGGGGCCCAGCGGGGGAGGGTGGAGCTCCGGAGCGCGCGGCGCGGGGCCGCGGTCGCGGCAGTTCTCGCGGCCCCGCCGCCGCCCGGCTGCATATGCGCAATCACACCAACGGGCGGAACGTAAGCGTCCCCGCCGACCGCCGGAATGCCCGCATTCGAGCCGGCGGGCTGCATGCCCGCATCCGAGAAATAGTCCGCCGCATTCCCCGCGGCCGCGTCGCCGCCTATGGGCAAATCGCCGCCTGGGCCGGCCATCCCGGCGCGGCGCGGCAGGTGGCGCGGGCGCTGCGCGCGGGCCACGGCCTGCCCTGGCATCGCGTGGTCGCCGCCGGCGGGCGCATTGCCGTGCCGGGCGAGGCCGGTTGGGAACAGCGCTTGCGCTTGCAGCGGGAAGGCGTGCGCTTCCGCGGGCGGCGGGTGCAGATTGCCGCGCACCAATGGCATCCCGGCGGGCGCGCCGCGACGCGCGCGCCCGTCGGGACGGCGATGGCGATGCCGCCATCGCCTGCGCGGCGGCGAGGCTGACCGTTCGGACGGCGGCGCAATTCTGAACGGCGGTAAACTCCGAGCATGAGTAAAAACAGCGGGAATTCTTCCTCGCCGCGCGGCGCCGGCAACCACGATCATCTGCGCCCGCCGACGCAGGTGCTGACCCGGGGCTTCGATCCGCGGCTCTCGGTCGGTTCGGCCCGCCCCGCCGTCTTCCGCAGCTCGACTTACGTGTTCTCCAGCCCGGAGGCGGCCGAGCGGGCCTTCGCCTTGGCCTCGGGGCGGGCCCAGCCCCTGCCCGGCGAACAGGCCGAGCTGATCTATTCCCGCCTCAACCATCCCAACGCCGAGATCTTGGAAGACCAGGTGGTGCCGCTGGAGGCGGGAGCGTCGCGGGCGCTGGTGTTCAACTCCGGCATGGCGGCGATCACCACTTCGCTGCTGACCTTCGCCAAGCCGGGGCAAACGATGATCTACACCGTGCCGATCTACGGAGGCACGCAGCATTTCATCGAGGATTTTTTGGCGCCGCTCGGCGTGCGCGGCCGCGCCGTTGCCGCCGGCGACACCGCCGCCTTGACCCAAGCCATCGTCGAAACCCCGGATTTGGCGGTGGTCCTGCTGGAGACGCCGGCCAATCCCACCTTGGTGATGACCGACATTCATGCCGCCGCGGCCGCGGCGGGACAGCGCGATCCGAAGCCGGTGCTGATGGTGGACAACACGCTGCTGGGGCCGACGTTCCAGCATCCCTTGCCCTGCGGCGCGGATCTGTGCCTGTATTCCGCCACCAAGTATTTGTCCGGATTCAGCGACCTGATCGGCGGCATGGCCATCGCCTCCGACCCGGAGCTGATCACGCGCATCAAATCGCTGCGCAGCCTGATGGGGAACATCCTGCAACCCGACGAATGCTGGATCCTCGACACGCACCTGCCTACGGTGCATCTGCGCATGACCCGCGCCTGCGAGAATGCCCAAGTCATCGCCCAGGCGCTGGCGCGGCATCCGGCGGTGGAGCGCGTGCACTATCCCGCCCTGTTCCGCTCCCCCGAGCAGGTCAAGATCTACCGGGCGCAATGCGACGCGCCGGGGGCGATGATCAGCTTCGAAGCGCGGGGCGGAAAGGCGGCCGCCTTCGACTTCCTGCGCTCGGTCCGCATCGCCCGCGACGCGGTGTCGCTGGGCGGGGTGGAGACGCTGGCCTGCCATCCCATGACCACCACCCATTCCGGCTTCACGCCGGAGGCCTTCGCGCAGGCCGGCGTCACCGACGGATTGGTGCGGCTGTCCATTGGCATCGAGGATGCCGGCGACCTGCTCGCCGATTTCGAGCATGCCCTGGACCAGATCGGCGCCCCGGCTCCCACCGCCGCCGCGCCCGTCTAGATGTTCGCGGCGCGACGGCCAATGGCGGCGTCCGCCTCGGCGCCGGTGCAACTGGCGGCTGTGCGGCGGACTCGCGCCGGCACGCGGTCGGGCCGGCGGCGCCGCTCCCGCCCGCCTAATGCAGGTGCGCGAAGCGGGACAAGATGACGGTCAGCACGATGACGCCGAAGACGATGGACGTGACGCCGACGTAGCGGCGGTCGTGATCCACCCAAAACGCGTACATCGAGAGCACGACGCGGGACACAGGCGTGAGGATCAGCACCGCCGTGGCCAGCAGCAAGATGGCGCCGGCATGGAAATGCGTCAGGCCATGCCAGAAGACGTGCCATTCCATCTGCCGCTTCACCCAGCCGACGGTTAGCGGCACGCGCGCATGCTCGAACAGCGCCAGCAGCATGCCGACGACATAAAGCGTCGTGCTGACGTACATGCCGCCCAGCAGCACCTTGTAGACCACGCCATACACGTTGGCGGCGGCCTCGCCTGCTTGCGGCGGGGGCAGCACGTGCTTGCCGTGGGAATCAGTATTGGTGTCGTGCGGCGGCATGCGCGATTCCGGTGGAAGTTAGCCCAACTGCGGCCAGTGCACGCCGAAATGCAGGGCCAGGCCCTTGGCGACCATGCTGTAGGCCAGATACGCCATCAGCACCGCGAAAATCCATTTCAGCAGCGTGCTGGGCAGTTTGTTCATGACCATGGTGCCGTAAGTGGCGCCCAGCGTCGTGCCGATGGCCACCGGCGCGACGACGGGAAAATGCACCAGGCCGGCGAGGAAAAACAGGATGGCGCCCACCGCGGCGGTCACGCCGATCATCAGCTTGCTGGTGCCCACGGCCACCTTCATGGGCACGTTCATGGACTGGTTCATGGCGCTGACCTTCAGCACGCCGCCGCCGACGCCCAACAGGCCGGAGGTGACGCCGGCCAGGTAGGAAATGCCCAAGCCCACCGGCGTGCCGCTGACGACATACTCGACGTTCTTGTTCTCGTGCTCGTCGTGATAGACGCCGCGCAGGTTGAGAAAGCGCGCCAGGCGGTCGGGCTTGGCCACGCGGAAGTTGTCCTTGGCGATGCGCTCGGTGTCGGTGCGGCGGGTTACGAAGCTGGCGTAACCCATATAGGCCAGCAGCGCGGCGAAGATGAACAGCATCAGCCAGTCCTGCAAGAACAAGGCCAGGATGCTGCCGCTGAGCGCGCCCAAGGTGGTCGCGATCTCCAAAAACATGCCCAGGCGGAGATTGGTGATGTGCTGCTCGACGTAGGCCGAGCCGCCGGCGTTGGACGTGGCGATGACGGAGACCAAGCTGGCGGCGACGGCGATTTTGATGGGCAGATGGGAGATGAGCACCATCGCCGGCACGATGATGATGCCGCCGCCGACGCCCAGCAGGGCGCCAAAAAAACCGGCGAAACAAGCGGCCGCGAACAACACGCCGACGAAGTGCCAGGTGTAGGCGATGGTGGGGATCATCGAGCCGTAAACTCTATTGTAGCCGTTCCCGCCGCCGGCCGGCCGCCGGCCGGGATGCTGTGGAAATTACGGCGGAAAAGCTGTGCGTCAGCCTGTGCGAGAGCTGTGCACTTCCCGCCGGGGATGTGGATCGTAGTTGATAATTTTGCTCCGCCAAATGTGGGCGATTCCCTTCGCCACCGGCCGCCGGTTCTGTTAAGGTGAGTAGCCGCGATGTCCGCCGCCGATCTGCTCACGGAAAAAGGTCTGCCCGCGCACCTGCTGGCCGAGCGCTCGGTGCTGGGGGCGGTGCTGCTGGACGGGATGGCGTTCAACTACGCCGCGGAGATTCTGCAAACCGAGGACTTCCACGCCGAGAGCCACCGCGCCATCTTCCGCGCGATGGGCGAGCTGAGCGCGGCGAACCGGCCGATTGACTTCATCACCCTCGGCGAGGTGCTGGAGCGGCAGGGCAAGCTGGAGGCGATCGGCGGGCACGCCTACTTGGTGACGCTGACCGAAGGCCTGCCGCGCAGCGTCAACATCGAGCACTACGCCAACATCGTCAAGGACCGGGCCATCCGCCGCCGGCTGCTGGGGGCGGCGCAAACGATCACGGAGAGCTGCTTGACCGGCAGCGGGGAAAGCGCCGAAATCCTGGACGCCGCCGAGCAGATGATCTTCGAGATCGCCGAGGACCGGGCGCGCGAGGGCCTGACCGGGGTGGGCGAGATCACCGGGCCGCTGCTGGCGCGGCTGGACGCCATGCACGGCCAGGAAGTGACCGGCCTGCAAACCGGCTACGAGAAGTTCGACAAGAACACTGCCGGGCTCCAGCCCGGCGAGCTAATCGTCATCGCCGCGCGGCCCTCGATGGGCAAGACCGCCTTCGCCATGAACATCGCCGAGAACGTGGCGCTGGGCGCGAAGAAGACCGTCGCCGTCTTCAGCCTGGAGATGAGCAAGGTGCAGTTGGTGCTGCGCATGCTGTGTTCGGTCGCGCGGGTCAACAACCACTACCTGCGCATGGGCTTTCTCGGCCGCGCGGAGATCCAGAAGCTGACGCTGGCGGCGGCGAAGCTGGCGCAGGCGCCGATCTTCATTGATGAAACTTCCGGCATTGACGTCGGCCAGATCCGGGCGAAATGCCGGCGGCTGAAAAAGGAGCACGGCCTCGATTTGGTGATCGTGGATTACCTGCAATTGATGAGTTCGGTGGGGCGGGTGGAGAACCGCAACCTGGAGATCGGGGCGATGTCGCGGTCGCTGAAGGGGCTGGCCAAGGAATTGAACGCCCCTGTTGTGGCGCTATCCCAGTTGAGCCGCGCGCCGGAACAGCGCAAGGGCGACCGGCGGCCCATCCTCTCCGACCTGCGGGAATCGGGCGCCATCGAGCAGGACGCCGATTTGGTGGCCTTCGTCCACCGCGACGAGATGTACGATCCGGGAAATCCGGAGTTGCAGGGCAAGGCGGAGATCATCATCGGCAAGCAGCGCAACGGCCCCCTGGGGACGGTGCATTTGGCTTTCCTGCGCGACTTCACGCGGTTCGAGAATCTGGCCGAAGGCGAGACCGGCGAGGACGAGGGCTAGGCGGCGCGGCGCGCGGCCGGGAGACGGCGAGGAGATCCAAAACAAGGGATGCGACCGAACTGGGCGGCGATTTCGCGCGCGGCGCTGGCGTTCAATGTGCGGGCGTTTCGCCGCCGCCTCCGGGCGGCGGGCGGAGCGGGGCCGATGTTGTGCGCGGTCGTGAAGGCCAATGCGTATGGGCATGGGCTGATCGAATGCGCCCAGGTTTGCCAGGCCGCGGGCGCGGACTGGCTGGCGGTGACCGACACCGCCGAGGCGGTGGCGCTGCGTCGGGCGGGAATCGGCGGCCGGATCTTGGTGCTGGGGGATTTCGACGGCGACGAAGCTGGGGAGATGGTGCGGCAGGGCTTGACGCCGACGGTGTGGACGCGGGCGCAGGTGGAGCGGCTGGCGCGCGCCGCTAAATGGCGCGGCGCGGGCCGGGCGGCGGCGCTGTCCATTCACCTGAACGTGGACACCGGCATGTCGCGGCTGGGCACGCCGGCGAGGGAGTTTGCGGCGGTGGCGCGGTACGCCGCGCGGGGGGGATTGGCGGTCGAGGCGGCGTATACGCACTTGGCTTCTTCCGAAGGCCCGGCGCCGGGCGTGGCGGCGCAGATGCGGCGGTTCTTCACGGCCTTGGCCGCGCTGGAGCCGGGCGTGGCCGCGCCGGGATTTTATTGGCATGCCGCCAACAGCGCCGCCGCTTGGCGCTGGCCGGGCGGTCGGCGGAAACTGCCGGGCGCGGAAAGCGCGGCGCGGCGAAGGGCGCCAGGACGGGCCGCCGCGACGGAAGGCGCGGCAACGCCGGGCGCGGGCATCGCGCCGAGAGGCGCGGGAAATGCCCCGAGAGGCGCGGGTATCCTGCCGCAACGTGCGGGCATGATCCGCGTCGGGCTGGGTTTGTACGGCATCTGCTTGGCGCCGGGGGCCGATGCGGAGCTGCGGCCGGTGCTGGCATGGAAGACGCGGATCGTGGCGCTGCGGGAAGTGCCCGCGGGCACGCCGGTGGGCTACGGCGGCGACCGGCCCGGCGGCTGGAAGGCGCGGCGGCGCGCCCGCATCGCTACGCTGGCCTGCGGCTATGCCGACGGTTATCTGCGGGCGACTGGCTTCGCGCGTGGTGCGCATGTGCTGGTGCGGGGACGGCGGGCGCCGCTGGCGGGACGGGTCAGCATGGATTTGATGGGCGTGGATGTCAGCGCCGTTCCCGCAGCGCGCGTGGGCGATGAAGTGGTGCTGATCGGCACGCAAGGCGCGGCGCGCATCACCGCCAGCGACCTCGCCGGCTGGGGCGGCACCATCGCCTATGAGGTGACCTGCGCCATCGCCCCGCGCGTGCCGCGCCATTACCGCTAATTACGCGCGCCGTGAAGCCGCTTTGCGCCTAGGGCCGCAGGCGGCTCGCCGATGACCCGGCTGCCGCCGCCGCGCAAATCCCCGCCCTCGACGGTGGAACTAGCCTCCCGCCCGGCCGGGTCAGCGGCGCAATCCAATGGGCTCGCGTGCCTTTGGGCCCGGTCCGTGCCGGCGGTTGCGTTCCCAAATGCGAGGTATACACTGGGCCCGTGCCCGGTGCCGGTTCCGCCCGCGGCCGGGCCCGCCGCGGCCAACCCCGCGGCAGCAGAAGGGAGGCCCGCCTTGAGGGTTTACGAAACCGCCGATATCCGCAACCTCGCCGTCGCCGGTCACGCCGGCTGCGGCAAAACCACGTTTATTTCCGCCGCGTTGTACCTGGCCGGGGCGACCGCCAGTTTGGGCCGGGTGGAGGAAGGCGCCGCGCCGACCGATTTCGATGAGGAAGAAGCCGCCCGCGGCATCAGCATCTTCACCGCCGTGGCGCCGGTGGAATGGAAGCAGCGCAAGCTGAACCTGCTGGACGCGCCGGGATACGGCATCTTTTTGCCCGAGGCGGAACTGGCGCTGAGCGCGGCGGAGTGCGTGCTGCTGGTGGTGGACGCGGTGGCCGGAATTGAGGTGCAGACGGAAAAGATTTGGCGCTTGGCGGCGCGCCGCGGCCTGCCGGTGGCGTTTTTGGTGAATCGCATGGACCGCGACCGCGCCGGCATGGAGCGGACCGTGGCGGCGCTGAAGAGCCGCTTCGGGCGGGGCGTGACGCCGGTGATGCTGCCGCTGGGTGAAGGCAAGGACTTCGCCGGCACGGCGGATTTGGTGGACCGCAAGGTTTGGCAAAGCCCGGCGGGCGGCGGCGCGGCGAAGGAAGCGGCGGCGCCGGAGGCGATGGCGGCGGCGCTGGATGCGGGCCATGAGGCGATCGTGGAACTGGTGGCGGAAGGCGACGACGCCTTGATGGAGGAGTTTTTCTCTCAAGGCACCATCCCCAATGATCATCTCTATCCCGGGCTGCGGCAGGCGATCGCCACGCGGCGGCTGTTCCCGGTGCTCTGCGCCGCGCCCGGGGCGAATATCGGCGTGGACCGCTGCCTGGATTTCCTGGCGGAGTTCGCACCCGGCCCCGCGGCGCTGGGACCGGCGAAAGGGGCTCGCCGCGCCGGCGGCGAACTGGACACGGAGCGCCCGGTCGCCGACGATGCGCCGCTGTCCATTTACGTCTTCAAAACCATGGCCGATCCCTTCGCCGGGCGCGTCAGCTATTTGAAGGTGAAGACGGGCAAGCTGGCCAACGACGCCGCGGTGGCCAACTTTACCCGCGGCGGGCTGGAAAAGCTCTCCCACCTTGGTGTGATGATGGGCAAGCAGCAACTGGCGGTGACGGAGCTGCATGCCGGCGACATCGGCGCGGTGGCGAAGCTGAAGGACACGCTGACCGGCGACACGCTGGGCGAAAAATCGGCGCCGGTGTTTTACCCGTCGGTCAAGGCGCCGGAGGCGGCGATCCATTTCGCCATCGAGCCCAAGAGCCGGGGAGACGAGGACAAGATCGGCGTGGCGCTGCACAAGATGCTGGAGGAAGACATCGCGCTGGATTTTTCCCGCGACGAGCAGACCAAGGAGTTTTTGCTCGGCGGCGCGGGACAGCAGCATGTCGAGATCGCCGTGGCGCGGCTGCGCCGGCGCTATCACGTCGAAGTGGCGCTGAAAGCCCCGAAGGTGCCCTACCGCGAGACCGTGCGCGGCAGGGCCGACGTGCAAGGGCGGCACAAGAAGCAGACCGGCGGGCACGGCCAGTTCGGCGATTGCCGCATCCGCATGGAGCCGCTGCCGCGCGGCGCGGGCTTCGAGTTTGCCAACGAGATCTTCGGCGGGGCGATTCCCAAGAACTACATTCCGGCGGTGGAGAAGGGAATCGTGGAAAGCGCGCAGCGCGGCTATTTGGCGGGCTTCCCCGTGGTGGATTTCCGCGTCACGCTCTATGACGGCTCCTACCATGAGGTGGACTCCAGCGAAATGGCCTTCAAGATCGCCGGTTCGCTGGCGTTCAAGCACGCCATGGAGCAGGCGCATCCGGTTTTGCTGGAACCGGTGATGGAAGTCGAGGTGCAGGCGCCGCAGGATTTCGCCGGGGATTTGATCGGCGATCTGAACGGGCGGCGGGGCCGGATCGAGGGCATGGATACGCGCGACGGCAACCAGATCGTGCGCGCCCAGGTGCCGCTGGCGGAGATGCTGAGCTACCAGTCCGACCTCACCGCCAAAACGCAGGGCCGCGGCCAGTTCCATATGGCGTTTTCCCACTACGATCTGGTGCCGCAACAGCAGGCGGAAAAGGTGATCGCCAAGGCCCGCGCCGAACACGGCGGCGCCCACGCGGAAAGCGCGTAGTGGGCTTAGAAGCTAGGGCGGGTTGGAGGTCCAGATGGAGCTAGCCACTGACGGCGAGGAGTGGGGCGCGCTTCAAGCGGCGCTGGAGTTGCAGTTCGCCCCCAGAAGGCTGTCCATCTTCCACGGCGCGACGCTTGCGACGAATGCGCCGGTCCCGGTGCTAGTCGTTGGGAAGTGCGCCAACGGCTGGCAAAGCCCGGACGACGGCCCGTTCAAGCACCTCCCCGGTGCCCTTTATACCGAGGACTTCCTCAGGAACCGGCTCCGTTCCTACCACGCCGAGAGGTGTGCGCACGAAGTGAACGGGGACACCAAGCCGTACGGAAGCGCCTTTTGGCGGTTCGCGACGGCCCTCGGCCGACTGCCTGCGACGGGCGGAGAGTGCCCGCTCCAAAGGATCGCGTGGACGAACATCGCCAAAATTGTGCCAGAGCCGCGCGGTAATGCCGGAGCCGCGCTGTTCGAAGCGCAGCGCGAACTCGCGGTCAAGACGCTCCGCTTTGAGGTTGAGCGGTGCCGTCCCAGCCTGGTTGTTTTTACCACAATGGGCTACCACGACGACGTCCTGTTGGAGGTGTTCGGGCTCACCGGGTGGGGAACCCTCACCGAGGGCGAGCTGTGTCGCTGGGCGCCGCGCCGCGGCGACCGCCCGCCCGTCTTGCTGACGCGGCACCCCCAGGGCAAGAAGAAGGCGACCGTGGCGGATTGGCTCGCCAAAGCGCGCGAGTTAGCCGGCGCGAATTGAACAGCCAATCGGTGGACCAGGGCTTGTTGGCGGCCTCGCGCGTCCGGCCGTAGGCCGATATCGTGGGCCCCGCCGGCACCGGGAGACGCGCCAAGGGCGCTGCCGCGGGAACGGCGCGGTGCGGACGGGTGGCGATTTTCGGTTCGGCGGGCGCCGCGCGGCGGAGGCGCCGAGCTGGTTAGGTTCCCTGAAATGCGTGGGTGCCGTGGGTGACGGCGGCGCCGGCGCGCAGGGCGGCGGCGACGGCCACGGTCTCGGCCAGCTCGGGATCGCTGGCGCCGGCACGGCGCGCTTGGCCGGCATGGATCTCAATGCAATAGGGGCACTGCGTGGTGAAGGCCACCGCCAGGGCCATCAGTTCCTTGTATTTGACGGGAATCGCGCCGTCGGCCATCGCGGCCTTGTCGAAATCCCGGAACGCCTTGATCGCCGCCGGAGCGTTGGCTTCCAACGTTTTGATTTTTCCCAAATGGCTCGAATTGTACATTGCGCCCTCCTCAGCACGGTGGGAAGTTGACCCATCATAGCCAAAACCGGCGGGTGCGAAGGACCAGATGCGCACGCAGCTCCCCCATTCGGGGGGCGCGCCGCCCGATGCGACGACGCCCGAGATTTGCCGGGGATTCCCGGCGGCGGAAACCACCGGAAAAGATTGGTTGAGGCGGCGGGAGTCGAGCTATTCAGCGTGTTGACGCACCTAAGTTATTGATGCGGGTTCATCCCAAACGCTGCTCAGATCGTTGTCATTGTTTCCGTTTCTTTGCCCCAAAAAAGGGGTTCGCGGCCGATTGCTTCATCCACGAGGCCACCTGCGGTTCATCGAGCTCGCTAACGGATTTCAATTCGACGCCTCGCGTGGACTTCCCCATCCCAATCGGCGTCACGGGCGGTTCCGGCTTGATCTCCGTGCCGTGTATGAACATCAGCTTCACGTGCCCGACGAAAGCGCCGGACGAAAAGCACCAGCCTCCGCCCACTCCGTAATACGCCATCCCCCATTTCACCGCGCGTTGCAGGTTCGGCAAAGTTTGGGCGGCCAGACCATCAATACGCTCCGCGATACCGCGTTGCGGCTGCGGCAGGGTGGCGATGTAGTCGAACACGGGCTTGTCGCCTTCCGCGGCTTTCGCCGCGCTCGCCTTGCCGGTCATGGCGACCAGCAGCTTCGTGACATTTTTGCTTTTGGCGTCCGTCTTTCGGCTGCGCGCTTTCATTGCTGCACCAAGGTGGCAAGAAGTTCATCCAACAGCTCGAACTGCTCGCTGGCTCCGCTCGTGCCCGTGCTTCCCGATTCGATTGCGTCATCGAGGGCTTTCTTCGAGGGATAGAGTTCCACCATCGTCAGCAGCGTCTTGTCGCCCTTTTCCTCGAACGTCACCGTGGTGACGTTCCCATCGGCGCTTTCTTCATTCGTCCAGACGATGCGCGCGTTCGGCGTCACTTCGAGATACCGCCCGTGGAAGGCCATGGGCTGCTCAAAATTGGGATGGCTGAATACGAAGCGATACGTGCCCCCGGTGCGCACGTCGGCCTCGCAGGAAACGAAAGATATTCCAAACGACTTCGGCGTCCACCACCGCTGGATCAACTCGGGCTTGGTCCAGGCCTCGAACACGGCGCGCGCGGGGCCGTTGAAGGTTCGCGTGACCACCATCTCACGCTCCGACTTGCGTTCTACCGTTGTTGGGTTTTTCATGGCGTTCGGCTCACTTTCTCTTTTTTCGTCTATCGGCGTTGTGCTCCAGTTTCAATTCCTCAACGATCTTGTCCAATTCGTCGAAGCGCGCCTCCCAGTGCCGGCGGTAGTTCTCGATCCATGCCGCCTCTTCCACCAGCCGGTGCATGCCGAGCTTGCACGTTCGCACCCGCCCGACCTTTTCCGTGGTGACCAGCCCCGCTTGCTCCAAAACGCCGACATGCTTCTTCATGCCCGTCAGAGTCATGTCGAACTTTCCGGCAAGGTCCGTGATCGAAGCGTCCGCACGCTCGAGCTGCTCCAGAATGCCGCGTCGCGTGGCGTCCGCAAGCGCCGCGAAGGAGACATCGAGTTGAGTTGGTTGATACTGAACCATATGGTTCAGTATATAGCCGCTGCCGGGCGCAATGCAAGGGCAGGCCGAGGACAAGCTCCGTCGGCTCTGCCACCCTTGCGCCTAGGCGCTAATGGGCGGCGCCAGCGTCATGACAAGGACCGCTTCGCGAAAATCGTCCCTAATTTGTCGCTGTTGGAACCCGCCAACTTCTCGTTCCGCTTGCCTTTCAGAGAAGGCGCATCACCGCATCCTTCATGCTGACCTTGTCGGGCGCAACAGCAACCGGTTTGCGATCGCCGCTACGCTTGGACCCGTACGCCGCCCCCAACGCTCGCTTGAACTCTTCTGCCGTTTCCCAGCTTCGCGTCTCTCCGCCTCGGCGAATGAACAGACCGTTCAATTCCCAAACCCATGGACCCAATTTTGGGCAGCGGGAGCGCTTCTAATTGATGTCGTCAGCCGTGCAGGGAGGGTAGCGGCGGGCGCGGGTGGAGCACACGGATTCGGCCCGTTGCCGAATCCGCTGTACGTTCATTGCACGATTTTTTCTAGAATTGGTGGAGGCGGTGGGAGTTGAACCCACGTCCGAAAGTGCTGCCGATAGAGAGCCTACGGGCGTAGTTCGTTCCGGCGTGATTCGCCCGCGACGGTCAGAACGAACAAGAGCCGCCGCCGGCTAGCCTGTAGGGTCTCGCCCGCCGCGCCCAGACACGCACGACAAGCCAGTCCGCAAGAATGACGCTCAGTATCGGCCTACGGACGAACCGAAGTGAGCGCGTCGCCTAAAAATTAGGCAGCGTATGCCAGGTTTTGATTGGCAATTGAACGGTTCCACACAATTACGGGTATGTGGGACCCGGCACGCCTCTCCATCTCATCCACTCCCGTCGAAGCCGGGACGCCCCCAAGCTCGAAAGAAGCTTCAACCCAATTTTAGCACCCGGCCCGGTCCATCGCCAGGCGACGGCCCCTCGTCCCTCTTATCCTGCCCTGGAAGCTAAGATGCGGGATGGGCGCAAGCGGTTGGCTGCAAGTTTCGGGCGGCGGGACCGGGGCCGTATTCGCGTGACTTGGGCGGGCCATGACGGATCTCGCAGGTGCCTCATTCTTAGAAAGTCCTAATCAGCTAAGTCTTTTGTTTTCCGTACAACCGTTCCATTTTGGCGGCAAAAAAGTGAGACTGCGGTGAGCGGAGTTCGCGGGCGGCAATGGGTGAAGCGGAGGCGTAGAAAAAGGAATGGACAAGGACATGGGATTCAAGATTTTGTTCGTCGCGGGGTTTGGGCCCATCGTGCGGGAAGCGGCGAGCCGCGATCTGTACATGGGGAAGCTGGGTATCGGGTTCCGGGAAGAAAAGGACGGGTATCTGCACACCGAGGCGCTGGCGGGGGCGAAGTCGTTCGCGCTGTGGCCGCTGGCGCACGCGGCCCAGTCCTGCTTTGGCAGCCCAGCGTGGCCGGAAGGGATTCCGACGCCGCAGGCGTGGCTGGAGTTTGACGTGGACGACGTGGGGGCGGCGACGGCGGCGCTGGAGGCGCGGGGCGTGCGGATGCTGGTGAAGAACCGGAAGGAGCCGTGGGGGCAGACGGTGAGCCGGTTTTTGGCGCCGGAGGGGCTGCTTGTAGGCGTCACGCATACCCCATTTTTCCGAGGCTAGGCGGGGCGATAACCGGCGCATCGCTTCGTTCTCGCCCGCGACGGCTCGGTTACGTACTTCTCTGTACGCGCCCTCGCCGTCGCGGCCTGCGGCCTCGCGCTGCTTGGTTTTTGCCCCGCTCAGTTGTCCCGGTGGCGGGCCCGATGGTGGTGAATGTAGCGGGGGTAGGCGGGGCGATAGCCGGCGCGAGGCGGGGGACGGGGCCCAGCCGTTGGCGGGACGCCCAAAATACGGGCGGACGCGGGACGGGCAAGCGCGGGGGAATTTCCTGGGAGGGGTCCGACTCGAATTCGGGGCGCAGCGCGGGGAATGCTTGGCGCTTGGCGGCCCGGCGCTTGGGTGGCGCTCTGTTTGCGGTGCGGCGAGATTAGAATTCCCACATGGCAACGGTTCGCATCGCGCTGGCAAATCTGCGCGTGGCGGCGACGCCCGAGGAATCGGTCGCGCGGGCGGAGCAGGCGATCGCGCAGGCGGGGCGAGAGCGCGCCGCGGTGGTTTGCTTTCCGGAATGCTACGTGCCCGGCTACCGCACCACCGCGCAACCGGGGCCGCGGCCCGACGCGGCGTTCCTGACGGCGGCGTGGGCGCGGGCCGCGCGGGCGGCGGCGCAGGCGGAGGTCACCGTCATCCTGGGCACGGAGCGGGTAGTGGAGGGAGTTTTGCGGATCAGCGCGCTGGTGATCCAGCCGGACGGAACGCAGGCGGGTTTTCAGGACAAGGTGCAGCTCGACCCCAGCGAGGACGGGATTTATGCGGCGGGTTCCGGGCGACGCATGTTCCAAGTCGGCGGGCTGAGGTTCGGCGTGGCGATTTGCCATGAGGGCTGGCGTTACCCGGAAACGGTGCGGTGGGCGGCGCGGCGCGGGGCGCAGGTGGTGTTCCATCCGCATGTGGAGGAAGGCGAGCCCGGAGGATACCGGCCCACGGCATTTGCCGAGCCGGGGAATACGTTTCATGAGAAGGCGATGCTGTGCCGCGCGGCGGAGAACACCTGTTACTTTGCCAGCGTGAATGTCGCCAGCGCCAGCGCACGGACGACCTCGGCGGTGGTGCGGCCGGACGGGACGCTGCTGTGCCACCAGCCGTACGGAAAAGAAGGATTGCTGCTGGCGGAGATCGAGACAGACGAGGCGACCGGGCTGCTGGCGGCGCGATGGAAGGGCGAGTAGAGGGCGACGCGAGGCGCGCCAGTTAGGCAGCCAGGCAGCGATGGTAGGGCCACGGACGGACAAGTCGGTCGGCTCATCGCGATATGGCCATATTCGGTGTGGCGGAGTCGCAGGGCGGCGGGCGGGCCTGACGGGTGACAAACCAAAGGCGAGTGGCGGCGCGCCTCGCGTACGGTGAGTGAAGACGAACGAGCGCGCCGCGACCGCCCCGGGCGTCAATCGCCAGCCTCGGAGTTCTTGGTTTGCGGACGCGCCGTTCGGGTTCCCGAGGGGTGCCCGCCGCCCCACGGCGGCGGGCGGGGCGGCAGCGGGCGGGAGGGCTAGGTTTGGCGGGGACCGGCTTGGCCGCTGGGAACCGGGGCGGCGGGCGGGCGGCGGGGTAGGGGTATATGATGCGGGGCGTGGCCGAACTCACACCCCCCGATCCGCATGGGTTGCACGGCACGACGGGTCCGCGCGACACAAGGAAGCCGAATGATCCAAGGCCGCCCCGCGAGCTACAGCCGCCTTCCGGCCTTGAGGCCAGCGTGCTAGAGCCGGCCGGCGGCACGGCGTCGGCGCCGTCACCAGGTGGCGCGGCGGCTGGGGCGGCGACGGCGGTGACGGCGTCCGGGGCCGTGGCTCCGTCGGCAACCGCGGCTGCTGCCGGGGGCGCCCTGCCAGCGGTGTTGCGGCGGAAGGTGGCCTGGCGGCTGCTGCCGTATCTGTTCTTCATCTACATCATCGCGTTTTTGGACCGGGTGAACATCAGCTACGCGGCGCTGGCGATGCGCGGCGACCTGCACTTCAGTTCGGAAGTGCTGGGGACGGGGATGGGGGTGTTCTTCCTGGGGTATTTCCTGCTGGAGATCCCCAGCACATGGATCGTGGAGCGGTGGAGCGCGCGGCGGTGGATGGCGCGGATCATGGTGACCTGGGGCGTGGTGGCGATGGCCACCAGCCTGATCCATTCCGCCACGGCCTTTTATTGGCTGCGGTTTTTGCTCGGCGCGGCGGAGGCGGGGTTCTTTCCCGGCTTGATCGTTTATTTGGGGCATTGGTTCACCGGGGAGGGTAAGGGGAAGGCGGTGGCGCTGTTCATGGCGGCGCTGCCGGTGTCGTTTTTGCTGGGAGCGCCGCTGTCCGGGGCGATTTTGGGGCTGCACTGGATGGGATGGGCGGGATGGCGGTGGCTGTTCGTGCTGGAGGGCGCGCCGGCGATCGTATTCGGACTGGTGAATCTGCGGGCGCTGACGGACTGGCCGCGCGAGGCGCGCTGGCTGGAGGCGGGGGAGCGGGAGACGCTGGCGGCGGCGATTGCGCGCGAGGCGGCGCCGCGGCCGGCGGCGCTGAAGTTGGGGGCGTTTTTGCGGCGGCGGGAGATTTGGCTGCTGACGGCGGCGTATTTGCTAATTTGCTCGGCGAGCTACGGTTTCGGTCTATGGCTGCCGTCGCTGCTGAAACGGGCATCGGGCGGCGCGTCGAACTTCACCGTGTCCCTGTGGGCGGCGCTGCCCTATGCGGTGGCGCTGGCGGCGATGGTGTGGTTCGGATGGAGTTCCGACCGGCGGCGGGAACGGCGCTGGCACACGGCGGCGGCGGTGTGGCTGATGGCGGCGGGGCTGGCCATCGCTGCCTACGCCACGCACCTGCACGGCGGGGCGGCGTGGGGCTGGACGCTGGGCGGATTTCTGCTGGCGGGAGCGGGCGTCTATTCCTATATGCCCAGCTTCTGGGCGCTGCCATCGGCGTATCTGTCCGGCACGGCGCTGGCGGTGGCGATTGGGACCATCAATTCCATCGGCAACTTGGGCGGCTTCGTGGGGCCGTTCTTGATGGGATGGATCGAGACGCGGACGGGATCGTTCGCGCTGGGGATGCTGCTGCTGGCGGGGCTGCTGGTTGCGTCCGGTCTGCTGGCGCTGGCCCTGCCGCGCGCCGAGGCTAAGGCCTAGCGATCAGGGCTCAGGGTCCGGGACCAAAAACCGGGGCCGCGCATGCTTCGCCCCCGTTCATGCTGGCGCGCCCCGCGCGAGCTGAATAGCGGGGGACTCGCGAATTAAGATGAGGAAGCGATGCGGCTGGCGGCGGAAATGATGGTGCGGCGGCCGTTGGACGTCGTGTGGGCGTTTCTCGCCAGCGATCCCGCCAACCTGACGAAGTGGGATCGCGGAGTGCGCGCGGTGCGGGTGACGTCCGAAACGCCGGCGGGAGTGGGGATGACATTCGACACGCTGGGTTTTCCGCGCGGGCGCAGGAGCGGCGAGGAGAGCGGGCGAATGTCGTACCGGGTGACGGAGTTCGTGCCGCGGCATCATATGACGGTCGCGCTGGCCAGCTCCGGGGGCAACGCCCGGTATTTCCGGCAGGCGGCATGGCGCATGCAGGTCGAGGCGGCGGGCGGCGAAGCCACGCGGGTTGTCTGCGTGGCGGATTTCGCGTTCCGCCGGCGCTATTTTTTCTTGGCCTTGGTGCTGTACGCCCTGCGGGGAGCGATCCGCAGGGATTTGGGCTATCTGAAAGTCGCGGTCGAGGCGGGTTGAGGCAAAGCCGGACGCTTCAGCGCGGCAGACCCGCCGGGGCATAGATGGTGGCCGACGGCACATCGTGGCAAGCGCTGGTTCATGGGCTACTGTGGCCGTTCGTTTGGGTCGTGGCGCTCTACGCGACCTTCGGCGTCGCGTATTGGCGGTCGGCTCGCGTGAGGCGATGGTGGGAAAAAGTTGCCGCCTGGGCGACGCGGGACCTCGACGGTCATCCGGGTCGATGGGCGCCGTAGGCTGTGGGCGCCTTGCCCGATCCGACTGAGCCGGCGCGCCCGCGGCGGCTTGCCCGTGAGCTCACGCGCCATGCCGCCCAATGCCGGCGGAGGTGGCTTGGTATACTGCGGGGATGGGGGCGGCGGGGCGGAAAACCTTTTGGATCGAGACGTTTGGCTGCCAGATGAACGTCCACGACAGCGAGCGCGTGGCGGGGACGCTGGAGGCGTTGGGGTATTCGGCGGTGGAGCGGGCGGAAGACGCCGAGCTGGTTCTGTTCAATACCTGTAGCATCCGGGACAAGGCGGCGCAGAAGGTCTTCCAGCGGCTGGCGCAGGCGCGGCCGATGGCCAAGCAGGGCAAGCGGATCGGGGTGCTGGGGTGCGTGGCGCAGCAGGAGGGTGAGGCGATCTTCCAGCGGGCGCCGTATGTGCGGCTGGTGGCGGGATCGGCCAGCTACCCGATTTTGCCGGAGCTGATGCGGCGGCTGGAGGCGGGCGAGGCGCGGGTGACGGGACTGGACGCGGCGGAGGCGGCGTTCGAGACCGAATACACGCGTCGGGACAATCCCTTCCGGGCGTACATCACCATCATCGAGGGCTGCGACAAGCACTGCGCGTATTGCGTGGTGCCGCACACGCGGGGCGGGGAACGGAGCCGGGAGAGCGCGCGCGTGCTGGCGGAGGCGCGGCGGCTGGCGGAGGCGGGCTACACCGAGGTGCAACTGCTGGGGCAGAACGTCAACTCCTACCGCGATCCTTCGCCGGCGGGGCTGAGCTTCGCCGCACTGCTGGCGGCGGTGGCGGAAACGCCGGGGCTGCGGCGGGTGCGGTACACGACCTCGCATCCGCGGGACTTCCATCCCGAGATCGTGGCGGCGATGGGGAAGCATGAGGCGCTCTGCGACCACGTGCACCTGCCGGTGCAGTCGGGATCGTCGCGGGTGCTGGCGGCGATGCGGCGGGATTATAGCCGGGAACAGTATTTAGAGAAGATCGCGGCGATCCGGAGCTGCCGGCGGCCGCTGGCCATCACCACGGACATCATCGTCGGATTTCCCGGCGAGACGGAGCGGGACTTCGAGCAGACGGCGGAGTTGCTGGAAGAAGTGCGGTACGCGGGGGCGTTCATCTTCAAGTATTCGCCGCGGCCCAACACCGAAAGCGGGGCGTGGGAAGACACGGTTCCGGATGCGGTGAAGGTCGAGCGGCTGATGATGCTGCAACGGCGGCAGCAGGAGATCCAGCGGGAGGACAACCAGCGGCTGATCGGGCAGCGGCTGGAGGTGATGGTGGAAGCGTACAACCCGAAGTTGGGACAGTGGATCGGGCGGGCCTCGACGAACCGGACGGTGAACTTTACGGTCCCCGGCGACGGGGCAGGCGAAATCGCAACGGGGGTCGCGGCGACGCAGGCGGCTGACCCGGTCGTGGGCGCGCCGCCGGGGCTGCCGCCGATTTTGCCACCAATATTGGGACAGGCGGCGAGGGAGACGGTCGCGGCGGTGATGCCGGCGGGCGCGGGGTTCCGGCCGGGCGATTACACGTGGGTGGAGATCGCCAAGGCGGGAGCGAACAGCTTGGTGGGGACGCAGGCGGCGGGTGCGGCGCAGGCGGCGGGGGCATAGTCCGGCAACGGGCGGAGAGGAGAACAGACGATGGAAGTCGAAATGAAAATCCGGGGTCTGATCATGGACTCCTCGACGAACACGCCGATCGTGATCTTGAAGGACGGTCCGGGGGCGGTGGTGCTGCCGATTTGGGTGGGGATCTACGAGGCCAACGCCATTGCGCTGGAGATCGAAAAAGTGCAGACGCCGCGGCCGATGACGCACGACCTGATTCGCAATTTGGTGGTGGGGATGAACGCCAGCCTGAGCAAGGTGGTGGTGAACGAGCTGCGCGACGACACCTTCTATGCGCTGATTTGGCTGGAGAAGGACGGCGAGACCTGGGCCATCGACGCGCGGCCCAGCGACGCGCTGGCGCTGGCGCTGCGGATGGATTGCCCGATCTTCGTCGAGGATGACGTGCTGAAGAGTTCGAAGGTGGCGGCGGCGGCGGCCGATCCGGGGTCGAGCGACGAGCTGCGGCGGTGGCTGGAGAACTTAGGCGACGAGGACACCGGGCGCTACAAGATGTAGGCGGTGTTCTGGGCGGGTGATTGCCGGCAGCGGGGAAATGCTGCCGCCGCGCCCAGGGTGGGGTATGCCTCCGGCTTGCGTGCGGTCGCGCTCCGCGCGGCCGAGCACGGCGCGTGGAACAGGCTTCAGCCTGTGTGCCGTGGGTTTGCCCGCGGCTGCCTTCAGGCGCCAGCACCGGCCCTAGGCGCGCCGCAATCAGGACGGCCCTCCCGGCTGTCGGATTCCGCCGCCCGGAGGGCGACGCAACGCAGGGCAGGAGCCCTACCCCACGACGAGCGGGCCGTGCCGCCGACTCTGGGTGGGGTATGCCTCCGGCTTGCGTGCGGTCGCGCTCGGCGCGGCCGAGCACGGCGCGTGGAACAGGCTTCAGCCTGTGTGCCGTGGGTTTTAGCCCGCGGCTGCCTTCAGGCGCCAGCACCGGCCCTAGGCGCGCCGCAATCAGGACGGCCCTCCCGGCTGTCGGATTCCGCCGCCCCGGAGGGCGACGCAACGCAGGGCAGGAGCCCTACCCCGCGAAGGACGCGGGACGAGCATTGGTGAACCTGCGCGGCTAGAATCGGGATATATGGCGCGGCGAAACAGCGTACGGGTGCAGGTGGGCGGGGTCAGCGTCGGCGGCGATGCGCCGATCGCGGTGCAGGCGATGACCAACACCGACACCGCCGACGCGGCGGCGACGGCGGCGCAGGCGCTGGAGCTGGCGCGGGCGGGATCGGAGCTGGTGCGGGTGACGGTGAACACCGACGCGGCGGCCCAGGCGGTGCCGGCGATCGCGGAGGCGCTGGCGCGCGCGGGCTGCGATGCGCCGCTGATTGGGGATTTCCATTACAACGGGCATCTGCTGCTGACGCGCTATCCGGAGTGCGCGCGGGCGCTGGCGAAGTACCGCATCAATCCGGGCAATGTGTCCATCGGACGGAAAGACGACGCCAACTTCCGGGCCATGATAGAGGCCGCGGTCCGGCATGGCAAGCCGGTGCGAATTGGAGTCAACTGGGGTTCGCTGGACCAGGAACTGCTGGCGCGGCTGATGGACGAGAACGCGCGGCGGGCGGAGCCGCTGGATGCGGCGGAGGTGCTGCGCCAGGCGGTGGTGCGCTCGGCGCTGGATTCGGCGGCGGCGGCGGAACGCTACGGGCTGCCGCACGACGCCATCATTCTGAGCGCGAAAGTCTCCGGCGCGCCGGAGCTGATCGCGATCTACCGGCAACTGGCGGCGGAGTGCGATTACCCGCTCCACCTGGGTCTGACCGAGGCGGGCATGGGGATGCGGGGGACGGTGGCCAGCACGGCGGCGATGGCGGTGCTGCTGGAGGCGGGCATCGGAGACACGATTCGCGTTTCGCTGACGCCGGCGCCGGGCGGCGACCGGGCGGAGGAGGTGCGCATCGCGCGGCAGATGCTGCAATCGCTGGGACTGCGGCATTTCTTGCCGCAGGTCAGCGCCTGCCCCGGCTGCGGGCGGACGACGAGCACGTTTTTTCAGGAAATGGCGGCGCGCATCGAAGCGCATATCCAGGAGCGGATGCCGGTGTGGCGGCGGCAGCATCCCGGCGTGGAGAAGATGCGGGTGGCGGTGATGGGCTGCGTGGTGAACGGGCCGGGGGAAAGCCGCCACGCCGATATCGGCATTTCCTTGCCAGGAACGTTCGAGGAGCCGAAGGCGCCGGTCTATGTGGATGGACGGCTGTTCCGGACGCTGAAGGGCGAGGGGCTGGTGGGCGAGTTCATCGGCATCTTGGAGGATTACGTGGCGCGGCGCTATGCGGCCGGCGGCGCGGCCGGCGACGGCGCGGGAAATGGCGCTGGAAATGTCGCGAAGAGCGCCGCCGGGAACGGAGTTGCCGCCGCGGGCGCGACGGCCGACACGGCCGGCCCTGGAGCGCGCGGCGCGGGACAAGCTAAAGAAGCGAAAGGAACCGGGAGGCGATGAGCGAACCGAACGTGCCGAAGTTGCCGAAGCTGCCGAAGCTGCCGAAGTTGATTGTCCTGCGGCAGCAGTACCCGCGGCGGGGATTGGCCGACCCGGTGGCGGCGGCGCGGGAGGCGCTGGCGACGGGGCTGGCCGGTCGGCTGCGGCGGGGGATGCGCGTCGGCGTGGGAGCGGGAAGCCGGGGGATCACGAACTATGCGGCGATCGTGGCCGAGGTGTGCCGGCAGTTAAAGGCGCTGGGCTGCGAACCGTTCATTTTTCCCTGCATGGGTAGCCACGGCGGGGCGACGAGCGCGGGACAGTTGGCGGTGCTGCGGTCGGCGGGGATCACCGAGGAGGCGATGGGCGCGCCGGTGCTGTCCGACATCGAGCCGCAGGCGCTGGGGCGGAGCGCGCGGGTGGGCATGCCGGTCTATATGGACCGGAACGCTTGGTCGGCGGACGCGTTTTTGCTGGTGAACCGCATCAAGCCGCATACGGATTTCAGCGGGGTGATCGAAAGCGGCATCTGCAAAATGCTGGCGATGGGGATCGGCAAGCATCGCGGGGCGCAGGCGTATCACGCCTATGCCATCCAGGACGGGCGGTATGAGGAAGCGATCCGGGAGGCGTCGGCGACGGTGATCGCCACGGGAAAATGCCTGGGCGGATTGGCGCTGCTCGAAGACGCATATCACCAAACAGGGAAGATCGCATGGCTGGCGGCGGCGGATTTGCCGGGGAAGGAAGAGGCGCTGCAAGCCGAGGCGAAGAGCTGGCAGCCGCGGATTCCGGTGGCGGCGATGGATTTGCTGATCATGGATGAGATCGGCAAGGAGATCAGCGGGGCGGGGATGGACACCAAGGTGGTGAACCGCGGGGTGCACGGCGAGGTGAACGCCTGGCCGAGCGCCGCGATCCAGCGCATCTATGTCTGCGGGCTGAGCGCGCACACGTATGGCAACGCCGTCGGGGTGGGGATGGCCGAAGGCGTGAGCCGGCGGCTGGCGGAGGGCATTGACTGGGCGGCGACGCGGGTGAACTCACTGACCGCCTCGACGCCGCGCAATGCGCGGCTGCCGCTGGTCTTCGATTCCGACCGCGAGGGCATTGCGGCGCTGCTGGGCACGGTGGGAGTCGCGATGCCGGAGGCCAAGATCGGATGGATCCGCAACACGCTGGAGATCGCCACGCTGGCGGTCAGCGAAAACTTGGTCGACGAGGCGCGAGGGCAGATCGCTTGCGAGGTGATCGGCGAGGCGTTCGATGTGGGTTTCGATGGCGCGGGCAATTTGCTGTCCCCGTTTCACGCCGCCGCGACGGCGGGGCATTAGCGGCAGGGGGCGTTGGTGAGTCCGCCGGCGGACACCGAGCGTGTGACGTTCGCGCGGGCGCTGGCGGCTAAAGGGCCGGCGGTTGTTTGGCTAGCGTGAACCGCAGCCGCGACCGCAGCCACGCGCGGGACGGGGCTAAAAATCCCCGGAACGCAATAGCCGCGCGGCGCTTCCGGCCGCGCGCCGGGGCTAAAGCGGGCGCCCTTCACCATTCCGCAGCTCCGCCCCTTTCCGCCGAACCTCGCCCTGCACCGTTCCGCTGCCCAACACCGTACGGAAGCAGCCCTTCTTGCGCAGCCATGAGCGCGCGTGGTTTTGTGCCGGGCCGGGGGCGGGGCGTAGAGTAAACGCATGGAAAGCTCTCGGCACTATGACGTGATCATTATTGGCACGGGCGCGGGCGGCGGCGCGCTGGCGCACCGGCTGGCGGGCTCGGGGAAAAAGATCCTGCTGCTGGAGCGGGGCGGATTTCTGCGGCGGGAAAAAGATAACTGGGATTCGAAGGCGGTCTTTGTCGAGGCCAAATACCGCGCCAAGGAGGTGTGGCACGACGGCAATGGGAAGGAGTTTTTCCCTGGCATTCAGTATTACGTCGGCGGCAATACGAAGTTTTATGGCGCGGCGCTATTCCGGCTGCGGGAAAAGGACTTCGCTGAGACGCGGCACGCGGATGGCATTTCGCCGGCATGGCCGGTGAGCTACAAGGAGTTCGAGCCGTATTACACGCAGGCGGAGGAGTTGTTTCACGTGCACGGGAAGCGGGGCGAGGACCCCACCGAGCCGCCGGCGTCGCGGGATTATTTTTATGCGCCGGTCAGCCATGAGCCGCGTATCGCGCAGCTTGCAGCCGACTTGCGGCGGCTGGGGCATCATCCCTATTCCATGCCGCTGGGAATTTTGCTGGACGAGGAGAACGGCGAGCCTCGGTACGACAGCCCCTGCCCGCGCTGCCCAGCGTTCGACGGGTTTCCCTGTTTGGCGCGGGCCAAGGCGGATGCGCAGGTGCTGTGCGTCGAACCGGCGCTGAAACACGCCAACGTGACGCTGCTGACGCATGCCTACGCCGAGCGGCTGGAGACGGATGGGAGCGGGCGGCGGGTGACGGCGGTGCATGTGCGGCGAGGCGGGCAAGGGAAGGGAGCGGAGGAGGTGTATTCCGCCGACATCGTGGTCGCCGCGTGCGGGGCGATCAACTCGGCGGCGCTGCTGCTGCGGTCGGCGAACGACCGCCATCCGCAGGGGCTGGCGAATTCCTCCGGCATGGTGGGGCGGAATTACATGCGCCACAACAACTCGGCGCTGATGGCGATTTCGCGCGAGCCGAACCCGACGGTGTTCCAAAAAACATTGGCGGTGGCGGATTTTTATTGGGGAGCGAAGGATTACGAGTTTCCCTTGGGGCTGATCCAGATGCTGGGGAAATCGGACGGGGAGATGCTGAAGGGCGAGGCGCCGGGATGGGCGAACTTGCTCGCGCCGGAGTTCACGATGGAGAAGCTGGCGGAGCACGCGGTGGACTTCTGGCTGACGACGGAGGATTTGCCGCGGGCGGAAAACCGGGTATCGCTGGACCGCAACGGCGGCATCGTTCTGGACCTGAAGCACGTGGACATGGAGCCGCACCAGCGGCTGACCGAGAAGTTAAAAGGGCTGCTGGGCGAGATCGGCATGCACCAGCATCTGCTGCCGCGGACGCTGTATTTGGGCAAGCAAATCCCCATCGGCGGGACGGCGCATCAGGCGGGGACGGCGCGGTTTGGGCGGGACGCCAAGACTTCGGTGCTGGACGTCAACTGCCGGACGCATGACGTGGATAACCTTTATGTCGTGGATGGGGCGTTCATGGTTTCGGTGGGGGCGGTGAATCCGGCGCTGACGATCGTGGCCAATGCGCTGCGCGTGGGGGATCACCTGCGGGAGCGGCTGCAATGATGGCCGGGCGCTAGCGTTGTTGCGCCACAGACATTTCGGTTCGCCGAACTGCCGCCGACGCGTGATTAGCCCTTGATCTCAACGCTAAGAAGCTGGATCGGTGTTGGGCCGACGTTCTCGAGTGTGTGAGGCGGAAGAGGTTCGGACCAGAGGACGCAGGGCGTCGCCGGGGCCGGGCGCGTGCGGGAGTCGAAGAGGACTTGCCCTTTCTCGTCGCGGCGGACGAAATGGCTCCAAGCGCTCACGTGATACACCGCCGGCCAGCGATGCGTGTGAAGCGGGACGGTGTCGCCGGGCGAAATCACTGTTTCCAGAACGCGGACGCGGTCGTTTTCCAAGCGAAGCAGATGATGGCGCGGGGCGGCAACGAGGGCGTCGAGGGAATCGGGCCAAGGCCAGTCGGCCTGGGGAGCGGCGGAGTTCATCGGGACTGTTTCCACCGGGGGTCTTTTTTTTTAAGCTCCGGCAGGCCAAAGATTACACCCGACTGTCCCGCAGGCAACTGGAATTGCGCAGACCCAGCGCGAGCGCCCCGCCCTCCAGCCGGGCGCGTAAGCGGGACGTCCCGCCTATGGCGGGGCTGGGGCCCGCGCCCATCAAAGCTCCCGGGGGATGGGGCTCATCCCCATCTCGCCAACGTGATTGACGTTGGTGGTTGCCGGGAAATCGCTCGCGCGCTCGTGAAGAGGGAATGTGGGGCCACAGCCGCCGGCCCGCGCGGCGTCCGGTTTCAGAGGCTAATATGCGTTTATGCGCACCACGGTGGATCTGCCCGACGGTTTGTACCGGACGCTGAAGCCGCAAGCGGCATGGAACGGAGCGACGCTGCGGGATCTGGTGCGGCGGCTGCTGGAGCAGGGCTTTGCGGGTACGGCGCCGCGCGGAAAGGGTCGGCGGGGGGATCCGCCAGTGGCGATTCCCAAGCGCGGGGCGCCAATTCCGGCGGTGTCGCGGGCCCGATTGCAGGCGCTGGAGGCGGCCGAGGACCAGGCCAAGCATGAGCGATCTCTTGGACGCTAGCGTTTGGCTGCCGTTGAGCGTGCCAGACCACATCCACCACGCTCGCGCTATGCGATATTGGCAACGCGAAGCCGCGGAGGCGGTGGTGCTGTGCCGAATTACGGCGCTGGCATTGTGCCGCCATTTGACGAGCGCGGAGGTGGTCGGAGTGACGCGCCGATTGGATGGCGCGGCGGCGTGGGCGGTGCTGGCTGCGTGGCTGGCGGTGCCCGGACTGGCGTGGCGAGAGGATCCGCCGAGGCTGGATGAGCTGCTGGGCGGCTGGGCGCGGCGGGTGGATCTGCGGGGCGGCGGGTGGACAGCCGCCTATCTCGCGGCCTTCGCGGTCGCGGGCGGGCACCGTTGGGTGGCGTTCGACGGCTGCTTTCGGCGGTATCCAGGAGTTTCGTTTTACCATTTGCGGGCGTAATCGCGGCGGAGCTGGACATTGGCGAATCGGATCGAGATCGGCGCGGTGTATTTGGGCGGACTGGCGCAGGGCCTGGCGCTGGTGGCGGTGCCGGCGGCGGCGTCGGCGCTGACCAGCCGCGCGGGATACGGCTTGAGCGCGGCGCAGTACGGGATGCTGTTCGCGCCGATGGCGGCGGCGGCGGTGGTGGCGTCGGCGGTCGCCGGGGACGTGGCGGCACGCTGGGGCATGAAGCCGATCCTGCTGCTCGGCCTGGCGCTGGATTTCGCGGCGATGGCGCTGCTGGTGGCGAGCCGGCCGCTGCAAGGGCAGGCGGCGGCGTATGGGGTGCTGCTGGCGGCGATGGCGGCGCTGGGCGGGGGCTTTGGGGCGACGCTGACGGCGGTGAACGCCTATGTGCCGGCGTTCTTTCCGCGGCGTGCGGAGCCGGCGCTGACAGCGCTGCACACGCTGCTGGGAGCGGGCACGGCGCTGGCGCCGCTGCTGGTGGCGATCCTGGGCGGGCAGCGCTGGACGCTGCTGCCGCTGGGCGTGGCGGCGGCACTGCTGGCGCTGCTGGTGGCGGCGACGAGCCAGCCGATGGCGCTGGCGGCGCCGCGGCGCGGGACGAAGGGACACACGCGGGCGCCGGCGCGGCTGTGGGCGTTCGTGGCCATGGCGCTGATCTACGGAATTTGCGAGACGCTGCTGGGCAACTGGGCGGTGCCGTATTGGCATGGCCAGCGGGGTTTGACGGCGGCCGCGGCGGGCGTGGTGCTGGCGGTGTTTTGGGCGTTGGTGACGGTGGGGCGGCTGGGGGTGGCGGTCGCGGCGCGATGGCTGCCGCCGCGGCGGATGTACCCGGTGCTGCCGGTGCTGCTGCTGGTGGCGTTTGCGTTGATTCCGCGCGTGGGCGGCAGCGGCGGGGCGATTGCGGTGTTCGCGCTCGCGGGGTTGGGCTGCTCGGCGCTGCTGCCACTAACGATCGCCTTCGCGGAGGAGCAATTTCCCACGCTGGCGGAGGCGCTGTCGGGCGAACTGATCGCGGTGTATATGATCGGCTACGGCTTGGCGTCGTTCGGAGTGGCGCCGCTGGCGGCGCGGGGCTTCGGGCTAGGGAACATTTATCCCGCGGCGGCGATTTTGGCATTGGCGATGGCGGGTCTGGGATTCGAGCTGACGCGCGGCAGACGGTCGAAGGGGCGCGCGGCGTGACCGGCGGTCGTGGCGGCGCCGCGACGCTCCGGGCAGGCGAGCCGGAAAGCGTGGCCAGCGTGCCAGAGGACTAAAACGCACGTTTCAATCTTGGAGTTTTGAGTTTCAGCCTGCGCGCGCCGGTTGTGGCGGCGCCGTGGCGACTTCCCAGGCCGGCGCCAGGCGGCCAGTGCGAATGCCAACGGAACCGGGCGCTTGCTAGATGGCGGTGTTTTGAGGAGTTTGGTACGTCGTGACGCCCGCGTCCGGACGCGGCGCCCTGGGGCGCGGGTGCCGGTTGGGACTAGTTGCAATTAGAGGGGCTGGGGGGTATGGTTATCGGTCTGGCCAGAATCCAGAACTGGACTCCCAGACCGCCCAAATTAACGTCCGTCGGTGCAGTGGCTGATTGCGGAGGCTTGCCTACATCATGAAGCGAATTTCCCGAGTTGGGTATTGGGGGCTGGTTGGCGCCAGCGTCCTGGCGTTTACATTGGCGGCGGCGGCGCAGGTCAACCCCGCTCTCTATGCCGGCCTGAAGTGGCGGAATGTCGGGCCATTTCATGGCGGCCGCATCGCTTCGGTGGCGGGCGTCATTAGCCAGCCCAACGTGTACTATTTCGGCTCGCCGCAAGGGGGCATCTGGAAAACCACGAGCGCCGGCGTCACATGGTTCCCCATCTCCGACCAAATTCACAGCATGGACAGCGTCGGCGCGATCGCGGTGGCGCCGTCCGACCCGAACGTTGTCTACGCGGGCGCCGGCGATCCCATCCTCGGCAGCCTGGGCAATGGGATGTGGAAGTCCACCGACGCGGGCAAAACCTGGACGCACATTGGGCTGGAAAGCACGGTGAAGATTGACCGCATCCTAATAGACCCGAAAAATCCCAACCTGGTGATTGTTTCCGCGCTAGGCGATGCGCAGCACCACGGCGGCGGGATTTGGCGCACGACCAACGGCGGGCGGAGCTGGAAAAACGTGCTCAAGCCGAAGGGCTATCCGGGCACGCGGGAAGTGGAATACGACGTCCATGATCCCAAGATCATGCTGGCGGACACGCAGGGCACTGGAAATCCGTTCCTGGCGCTGCTGCACATCAAGCCCAAGCACAAGGCCAAGCCGCCGCTGGTTTTCAAGTCCACCAACGAAGGCAAGACGTGGAAAGAGATTAAGATTCCGCCGTTTCCGGGGCGCATCGCGGTGGCAGTGTGCGAGCATGGCCGCCGCATCTACATCGTTGGCAATAACATCGAGCACGGCTCGGGACTGTTCCGCTCCGACGATGGCGGGCGGACGTGGAAGCACATGGCGGGCAAGGACACCCGCATCGCCAACGGGCAAGGTGGATACAGCAGCGGCGTCTTCGTGGACCCGCAGAATCCGGATGTGGTGTATACCGTCGCCACGGCCATGTACCGCTCCACCGACGGCGGCGTCACCTTCCACGCTTTCAAGGGAGCGCCGGGCGGAGAGGATTACCACAAGCTGTGGATTGATCCCGACAACGGCAATCGCATGATCGTCGGCGCCGACCAGGGCGCGAGCGTGACGCTGGACGGCGGCCACACGTGGAGCTTGTGGTACACGGAGCCGATTTCGCAGATTTACAAGCTGGCGACCACCGCGCAGTATCCCTATTGGATCGTGGGCTCGCAGCAGGATACCGGCGCCGTGATGATCGCCAGCCGGGGCAACTTCGGGCAGGTGAACTTCACGGATTGGAGCCCGCTGCCCTCCTCCGAGTTCGGCGTGATCACGCCCGACCCGCTGCACTCCAACATTCTTTACGGCGTCGGCTACGGCCCGGGCGGCGGAGGCGGCAGCGAACTGGTCCGGATCAACATGCGGACCGGGCAGTGGGAGAACGTTTCGCCGAAGTTCGGGATGAATGGTGCGAAGTACCGCTCCAGCCGGGACATGGCGAAGAAGTTCGATCCGTTCCATCCCCATGCGCTCTATGCCGCCTACCAGTGCCTGATGGTCACGCACAACGGCGGCTTTACCTGGCACGCATTCAGTCCGGACCTGACCACCGCGAAGGGCAAGCCGATGGTGGCATGCGGCACGCCGTATAAGCCGCCGAAGAAAGCGAAGCACAAGGGTCCGCGCACTCCGTTTGGGCCGTCGGGACCGGTGCTCAACGGCTTCTCCATTTCCAAGGTCACGCCGGGCGTGTTTTGGACGGTGAGCAGTAACGGCCAGATCTATAGGTCCATGGACGCCGGCAGGACGTGGACCAACGTCAGCAACATCACCGGTGCGCCGAAGAAAACGCAGTTTGAAGACATCATTGCCGGCGATGCCGCCAATACCGCCTATGTGATTGGGCGGGTAAGCGGCGGCGGCGGCTTTTTCGGCGCTCCCGCACCGAAGAACGAAGACACCGACGTGCCGCTCATTTGGCGGACCACCGACGGAGGCCAGACCTGGACGAGCATCGTCAGCGGCCTGCCGCGCGACCAGCGGACAGGCAGCTGGGTGAACGTGCTGCGCGCCGATCCCAAGCAGCCGGGGCTGCTGTTCGTGGGCACGGAAACGACGGTGTACGTCAGCTTCGACAACGGCGATCACTGGCAGTCGCTGCGCCAGAATCTGCCCAGCACCTCGATCCGCGACCTGGTCGTGCATACCCAGTACCACATGGACGACCTGGTGATCTGCACCTACGGCCGCGGCTTTTGGGTGCTGGACGACTTCACGCCCCTGCGGCAGATCGCCAAACATGAACAGGCGATCGCGTCCGCACCGGCCTATCTCTATAAGCCGGAGACGGCGATTCGCGCCCGCATCAACGACAACTGGGACCAGCCGTTCTCGATCGAGGTGCCGCACGCGCCCAACCCGCCGTACGGCGTAATCGTGGACTATTACCTCCAGCAGAAGCCGGACGGTCCGATCCAACTGCAAGTCTTCGATTCCCGCGGCGACCTGGTGCGGACCATCACCAACAAGCTGCCGCCGCCGATCGAGGGGCAGGCCTACCCGCGGTATTGGCTAGCCTCGCCGCAGCAGCGGGCGCTGCCTACCAAGGTAGGCGACAACCGCATCAATTGGGATCTGCGCTATAACCCGCCGCCGGCGTACGAACACGATTTGGAAAACCAGATGAACATGGTGGCCCACAGCGTGACGCCGGGACCACACGGGCCGCAGGTGATTCCGGGCGTATATACGCTGAAGCTGACGGTGGACGGGCAGGTGTACACGCGCGAGGTTCGGGTTATGAACGATCCACGGGTCGGGCAGAGCCCGGAGATGCTGGCCGCGCTGCGCGCTCAGAACCGGGTGACCATGCTGGCCTACCACGGCATGTACCAGACCTTTGCCGGACGGAAGGAAGTCGAAGCGGTCAAGGCGCAGTTGGCGACCCTGATGAAGGGCAAGCTGCCCAGCGGCGTGGCGTCCCAGGCGAAAGCGCTGGAAGCCAGCCTGACCAAGCTGGGCGGAGCCAAACCGGGCGGCGGAATCTTGGCGTTCTTCCGGCGCCATCGCAAGCCGAAGCCCGGCGCGATCCGGTCCTTCGTCACGCTGAATAACAACTACAACACCCTGGTCAGCATGATGCAGGTGGGCCTGGACATGCCGCCGACGCCGGCGCAACTGCGGACGGCGGCGAGCGACTGCCACCAATACAACCGCACCGTGGCGGCCTGGAAGGCGATGCAAACGAATCAGCTCGCCAAATTCAACACCACGCTGGCGAACAATAATTTGCAGCAACTGAGCTTAGCGCCGGTCCAGCTTTCTGATCCCGCCTGCGGTTTCTGAGGGCAGGGCATTGCATCCAGCGGATTTGTTCAACGGCGGTGGCGATGCCACCGCCGTTTTTCTTTGTGCCGGCGAGTGGCGAGACGCAGCGTGGTTTTTCGGCCCCGGCGGGGGCTGATATGATCGTGGGTTCTTGAGAGGCGGTATAACGATGGACAAGGCGGCGGTGCAACGGAAGTTGCGCTGGTGGGCTGGGCTGGGTGTGGCGGCGGTGCTGGCGCTGGCGGCGGCGCCGGCATGGGGGCAGCAGTTCAACCCCGCTTTGCTGGCCGGCATGCGGTGGCGCCAGGTCGGGCCGTTTCGCGGCGGGCGCGTTTCGGCGGTGGCGGGCGTGGCCGGCCGCCCGGGGATTTATTACATGGCCTCGCCGGGCGGCGGGGTGTGGAAGACGGTGGACGCCGGCACCGTCTGGAAGCCGATCTTCGATCATGAGCACGTGGCCTCGATTGGCGCGATGGCGGTGGCGCCGTCCAACGCCAATATCGTGTACGTCGGCACCGGCGACGTCAGCGACGTCGGCGGCGCGCTGAACGAGGGGCATGGCGTGTATCGCTCCGACGATGGCGGCCATACTTGGCGGTACATCGGCCTCGGCGACACGCACCACATCGGCGCCATCGTGGTGGATCCCAAAAATCCCAATGTGGTGCTGGTCGCGGCGCTGGGCCAGACCTACGGCAAGAGCCCGCACCGCGGCGTCTATGTGACCCGCAACGGCGGCCGTACCTGGCGCAAGACGCTGTACGAGAATGACGTCACCGGGGCGATTGATCTGCCCCTGGATCCCGCCCACCCCCGCGTGATCTATGCGCCGCTGTGGCGGCATTCCATCGCCCCCCCGCCGGCGCCGTTCCGCTTTGGCGCGGGCGGCGGCGCCATCTACAAATCCACGGACCTGGGCCGAACCTGGCAGCAACTGAAGGGCCATGGCTTGCCGACGACGCCCATGGGCCGGATTGGCCTGGCCGCCAATGACGGACGGGTATTCGCCATTGTCGCCGGGGCGGGGCGGGGCAGCCATGCCGCGGGGCTGTATCGCTCCGCCAACGGCGGGGCGGACTGGGGGGGCACTTCTCCCCACCCCCGCAACGTCCGGCGGCGGCTACTTAGCCCACGATGGGTAGAACCG